>Ga0209091_10000926_pt1 | contig 27003 bp, 31 predicted proteins | sample ArcticOcean_MG_C_6_FD_187438 | JGI IMG/M metagenome (GOLD analysis project Ga0209091, IMG submission 187438) | Marine microbial communities from western Arctic Ocean - ArcticOcean_MG_CB8_128 (SPAdes) (version 2) | ecosystem: Environmental > Aquatic > Marine > Oceanic | place: Arctic Ocean...
CCCAGTCTGAACGCCCTGTAATTTTAAAGCGGCGTTTATCAATAATACCAAGCGCGTCCCAGACATCCACTAAAAGAGTCGCGAATGTTGTTTTGCCAGAGCCGGGTTTCCCCAATAAAAGAGTGTGTACAAAATGGCCCTGTAATAGTTTAAGTCTTTCTCGACATTTAACAACAAATGGTGGGTCTTCTTCCTCGTTATCGTCATCGGAAGAATCTTCGTCTGCGCCCGCTTGCAATGTTTGAGTTAACAAAGCAATGAGGGCCAATTTTGCGTCACTTTCAGGTTCGTAATCTTCGTCCTCATCCTCGTCAGTCGTGGAAAATGTCCGTTGACGTTTCGTTGTTTGGCGTTTTCTACTTGTTCGCTTACGCTTCGACCTTCGCAGTGGTTTTTCCTGAGCACATTGCGCCACTAAAAAAAGTACCATTTTTGCTACAGTTTCTTTAATATCTTCGTGTCCCACAAATTCCGAGAGTGCTTTAAGTGCAGGCACCAACTTTGGAAAAGAAGATGAGTTTTTTTTTAAATAATTTGTAATCTTTTGTAATTGAGCCATTGGCATGATTTGTACACATATATATAATTGAAATATGAAATAAAAATTATTCATTAAATATGTGAATCACTTGACTACATTTTTTGTAGTTCTATCAGTTCTCATTGTATATTTATTTACTTCAATAGTACAATGCAGAACCACTTTTAAAAATTGGCGTCGAGTGAAAAACTCGCCTCCTCTGCTGTGTTACCTACCGAAGACAATTGGTATTCTGCCACCTTCCTCTCAAAAAAATTTGCTTTTGCATCTATCGAAATCATTTCCATAAAAGCCAGTGGCTGTGGCGCGTTCCAAATCTTCGGATGGCCCAACATTGTTATTAAACGATCCGCACAGTGTTTTACATACAAGATCATCTGAGGGGCAGATAACCCAACTAAATTTGACGGCAGGGCGGCGTTTACAAAAATCTCTTCGATCTCCACGGCTTCTTTAAGAATACTATGTGCCCTTTCTTGTGGAATGGAGATCATTTTTAACATTTCCACGCCAAATTTGGCATGTAACGACTCGTCGCGCTGTATTAGCTCGTTAGAAAACGTCAGACCTTTGCATTTGTCTTTTGTCCGCAGCCAATACAAAGAAGCAAAAGACGCAGCAAAAAGTACACCTTCAAAAATACAAAACGCCCACAAACGTTCCTCAAACGGCACTTCATCGCTCATATATTTGAGAGCAAAGTCGCCTTTGGCTTTAATGGTGGGATCTGTCTTTATAGCATTGAATAGGTGTTCCCTTTGATCTAATGGTGTAAATTTTTCAAGGGCAGTAGCATATGTTTCGGAATGTATGGTTTCTATATAGGCCTGAAGTGTGTAAAATGTACGACATTCTGCAACTGTGACCTCCGACATGAATTTATCCATCAAATTGTCTATCACAAGCATGTCGGACGAGGCAAAAAATGCAATTATCTGCAGTAAAAAAGTTTGAGCTTCGGAAGATAATTGATCCCAATCAGCTTTGTCGTTGGCCCAGTCAATTTCTTCTGTCGTCCAGATGACAGCTTGTTGTTCTTTAAAGATATTCCATAGGTTTGAATGGCGTATCGGTTTAAGAACAAGTCTTTTCTGTTTTGGATCTGTAAAAAAACAGGACATTTATATCAAGAGAATGTTTTTATATACGTCGTTTTTTTGATGTTTGAAATGTTTGAAATGTTTGAAATGTTTTGGACGATTTGTGTTATAATAGTATATATATCCCGCTAAAAAACATTATATGGGAACGCAATGTTATAAAGATGATTGGGTTTCCGGAATGTGGTTTTTTATAGCGGGTGTGTCCATAACAGTTGCTGGCCTTTTATCGCTATTAGTTATTGGGCCCGTATTGGACAAAAGATAATGTTTTAAGATGTTGATGATTTTTCGTTGCTATTAGTTATTTCTTCAATCTCATTGTCTTCGTTGATTTGTTTTTTCCATCTCCACTGTCGCATATAATGTCGCCTGCACATTTGTTTGGAAAAAACTTTTCTAGAACATTTAGTACATGTTCTACAGGTGAAATGATAGAAACAACGGTCGTTCATGTATGCTGATCGTGAACACATCAAACATTTAATTTTCGGTGGGAAATGTTTTTTCCTGTAATGCGAAACACAGACTTGTTTACAAAAAGACGGCCTTTGACAGGTTGGCCAAGCACAAGGTACGTTGGCGCGTCTATAATGATTTCGACATAATGTTAATGTAAATACGGGACATAAACAATTGGGCCATGTACAATGGTATTGATTTTTCTTTTCTTTGATCCAACAAATTTTACATTTTTTAGATTTATAAGGAGTTTGTAAACAACAGTTCATGTATAATTATTTGTAAGTTATTTGTTTAAATACCGTCTGCGGAACTAGAATTTTATAAGGAGTTTATAAACAACAGTTCATGTATAATTATTTTTTAAGTTATTTATTTAAATACAGTCTACGGAATATACTGGAAATTATTCGGATGCTATCTCTGGAGTTTTTGGAAATTGGTAGTTCATCTGGAGTTCAACACAAACCTTGTACAATCCACTGCTTCCGTCAGGATGTGTGTCAGAGTAGTGAGAAGTTGGCTTTGACTGAAATTTAGCACGGACGTCGTTCAGGTTTGTGAACGGCATACTGGAAAGGACGTGCGATTTGAGGTCGTTAATGACACGATCAAAAACGTGGGCAGGAACCTGGACGTACTTTCCGTTGAAACGAGCCTCTGAATCAACATTGATACCAAGCTGCTCCCAGTTTTGACGAATGACATTGAGGACAACGTGATTCTGAGAGACAAGATAATACTGCTCACCCGGGAAAGCAACAACACCGTCGTAAAGGTTTTCCGTGGAACAATTGCCATATTGTGCAATGTAGCGGTCAGAAGCAATTTCATTGGGTTCGTAGACATTCAATTCAGAACGAGATTTCTCGTAGGGCATGACGGCCAAGAGATTACGGTAACCATTCTCGTCTTTTGACATGGCTTCCGTGCCGAAATCAGTGCGCTGTGGAGTGTGAAGCCATCCTTCGTTGTTTTTAATGGATGGTTCTTTCTCAGAAGCGTTGAACAAATTGAGGCCAAACGTCACCGGTTCACTACAATCGGAATAGATAGACTTGACGGTGATCGAGGTCAAAATACCCTTACTCACATCGACTTGCTCAGCGGAAGAGGCAAAAACATTGGACGCATTGGCCAATTGAATAATGACACCATGCTCTAATTGTTGCGCGGTTGCGTTGGATTCGAAAACGACACGTGTTGTGTAGCCTTCCTTGTCTGAAGCACCCGCAGATGCAGGCATATCGGTGGAAAGTGCTGGGAGTTCTTTTACTTCGGTAGTTTCGGTTTCATTGGTTGGGCGTTGAATTCTGGACATGATGATGTAGAAACATGACCCCCTTATATAAGTAACAAAAGTTAATCTGTGCAGAGCTTCATATGTAAAGAATATTTTTTGTAGTGCATAACAATATATGATTATGTCAAATAAAAAATGTATCATTTTTTACACGATGCCTTACATTCTCTCAAAAAGAATCAAATAATTATCGCGGAGGACATTTCAGACTCTGGTCAAAAACAGTTTTATGTTGGGACTATTTTAGAATTAAATACCAAATATGAATCGTTATCTGCTAAACATTGGTACGAATGTCTAGTGGAAAACAAACCCTCCAGAATATTCTTGGACGTAGAGTCATCCCAACCAGTTGATATAAATGCAATTGTTGAAACATTAAAACAATGCATCGAACAACATTATAAACAATCAGTGCAGATTGAACTGATGGATTCCTCTAGCCCAACCAAATATTCTTGGCATATTATCTGTACGAACATTTTTCTACGAAATGTCTATCACGTTGGAGCATTTGTACGTCGGATGGTGTTGTTTATGGGGTCAGGAGAGCTTCGAAATGCCATCGATACCGCAGTGTATACCAAAAACAGAATGTTTCGTATTAATGGTTCTTCGAAGTTTAGTTCGAAACGCTTACTCAAACATACCAAACCATGGTATCAATTAATGGTGCAACCATCCGAGGTGTCGACGATATTAGAATGTCTAGAAATAGACAATATTGAGCCGGTCTCAACATCAATGGCGCCAGAAAACATGTTCATCCAAACTGGGCCAACAACATGGAAGCGCACTCGTTCACAATGTCACAAGGGACAAGTTTCACAAAATTCATGTCCCTTGCTCTCACCCATACTTGATTGGTTAGATAGTAATTTAGAGGCCAAGACCTGTAGACAAAATACAAAGATGACAGAAAGTGGTCATTATTGGATTATGACCCGCTCAAAAAAATGCAAAATTGCCCACAGAGAACACAAGGGGAATAACATTTGGTTTGACATTGATATAACTAGACAACTTGTTATACAACGATGTTTTGATGAAGAATGTTGTCAATCTTCCGAAGAATGTGTTGTTGACGTACCAGTAGAGACTTGGGTTAAATGGGTTACAACATGGTCTGAATGTTCTACAAAGTTTCGCAGACCTTCCAATCAGAGAAACGAAATTACCCTATATAAAAAGACTTTTTAATTAGAAATGACTATCACCGTTGAAAAATCACCAAATTTAAAACTCTGCAAAACATCATCCGAAGCACTTGCATCTATCCTTGCAACACTTGAAAAACAAAGCGATCTTGTCAAAGAAGTTACAATACTCTCTAATTTCTCATTGGATCAGGATGCTACACTTATGTTTGGTCTACCTATTGTGAAAGGAATTGTTGTTGTTGTGGATAAAGAGTATGTATTAAGTGAACAAGATATGTCGTGGTTTCACCCATCCATTGGACGGGGTCGGTCTTTATTTAAAATTGATCAACCGTTAACGCGTCAACAATTATCTGCAGTGACAGGGATCAATAGTTCTTTGGGTGAGTATACAATTTCGAGCCAAGACGAATTTGGATGTGATCAAGTGGAACACCGCCTTATTGTTGACACCGCAGACGATGAGACATTGTTTCCTCTTTACCAGAAATGGATCAAGCAGCGTGCAACTGCTGGAGATATAGATAAACAGTGGAAACGTATGAAATTTGACGATGTGTATTCCTTGAGCGAATACACCAAACAGATGCGCACCACCATTGCATCCAGCATTTCAGCGTCGGCTGAACATTTAATGTCGGATACGATAAACAATGTCATGTCGGATACCAAGCACGTTTATTTTATTAACAATGCTACAAATGGCAATCCGACAATTTTGGTGAAAACGTCAGCATTGGGAGGATATCGTACATATAAAAATTCCGGCAATAAACAAAAATTTATTGCCGCTTCTATGGGCAGTAGCGATACATTTTATTCGTGGAGTCAGATGTCATCCCAAAACATGCAAAGAATTGAATCTGCGTGCTCGTGGGACGGTGACATGAATCTCAATACACAAGTCATGAGACCTCCACTTCACACTGATGTCAGAAGTTTCGAAGAAGAATATGCCGTAACACTTGCGACACAACTTCGCATGAGATTGGCACAATTCTCAAAATCGGACGACATTATTGATAAAATGTCCCCGAGAGATGTCTTTAACATCACGCCAGGTCAAGAACATTCGGAACACGGCAACAACTACATTACAGCGCCTGTAAATATGGATCATGTTATGCTTAGACGTCTTATGGATAAATTAGACGACGTTCAGGACAAATTCCAAAATTTCCATCTGTTCAATACACAAGCTGTTCAAGGAGGGCGACTTATTTTACCAAGAGAAATATATGATTATTTAGCTTAAAACTAATATGCATTAAGTGGTCTTGTCCACTCAAATTTATTTGACTCTACTCGTAATTTTTTAAATGTATTCAATACCATATGTTGTTCTTCGTGCAAACGCCTAAACGTCCCATCCAACCGAAAGGAAGAAGATGCTATTGTTGATGTTAACGACATGCGGATGGCCACTAATCGTGCAAACATGGTCGAATAGGCCATATTCTCCACCAACGATTTTAAAGGAATATTGACGTGGCATTTACGCAGGATAGTTTCTGCCTCTTTCATATGACCATATACTGCTGAAGAGAGATGTATTATACCTGAAATTTCAGGGACGTCGAAAAAGTCTACATCCGGTGTGGATATTTTTGTACAGACATCGCCACAAATTGTCTGTTGATGCGTGTTTAATTTCACTAATTTATTCATACGTGTACTACTAAATGCCGCCACCATCATTAAAAATTTATAAGCGGGATCTCTTTTCATTCTAGAAGTTAGTTTTTCACGTTCTTGGAATTGGATCGCGGGATCCATGTCGTTGTCAGACAGGAGGACAGCGCGATCCTGTAGATTGATAGTACGTTCTTCGGGCGAAGCATCTTCGTCCAGGACACGGACAGAAGTTTCACCATGGGTTAATCCTTCAGACGTCTCGAATGTGACATTATGATCATCCCACGAGTTCATGTTTTTTTTGGAGACGACCCCTAATATACTACTAATCGACATGTTCTGCTTTTCCAAGAACGCTACCCAACATAGTTGGTAATCTCATTCTAGTATATAATATATCACGTTGATGTTCAACCCATTTGAAATAAATCATCATACCGATCACTACAATAATCATGACAAACCAATGCATATTTGCAGTCAACCAATCCATCGCGCCTTCACACCGACCATGACCACAGGGATACCAATCGTTCAAGATATCATAAAATGCCGCTGATGATGGATTTTCGTCCAAAATATGTTCAGCACGATCACACAAGTTAAATGTACCCAGATCTGCACGCGTTTGGGCATCTACACAGACGTCAGAATGCAGGTAGGTCATCGCTTCTTTAAATTGACGACGATGTTCCACCCGATATCGGTTATAATTACGAATTTGTAGTAAAGTACAGATAGTGATTACAATAAAAAATAGATAACGCAACATCATTTCATATTATTTTAAAAAGTTCATTTATAGTAATCGCCGCTTCTATTTTAAATCCACCTGAGCGTATTCTTTTGTAATTTAATATATTTTGAACTGACACCAATCGCTGCTGCTGGCCCGACTCTAAAATATAGTTTAAAATATAATCTGTCTCTTCTATTTCTTTACCAACCACCCACACGATTTGCTTTTCATCGTCTTTTGGCCCAAATTTCCAATATCGTCCTTCACTATCTAACCATCCAGATTTTTTGATCATATGTACAGTGGGCATTCTTTTGTCATTTAATCACCTTTATAGTTTAATTTGCCGATCTCGACCGTCTTAACGGTGCCGCCGTCGGCGTCGGCGTCGGCGAATCTCCATCTGACTGTCCCCTCAATAATACAAGAGGGCCAGATCGAGGAGCATTGAAACGGAAATAATATTTCAACTGTATTCTCACGTATTTTGTAGCTGCAATAACAAACTCAGTTATTAAGTGGTTTGGAATACGAAGAGAACGCATATTTTCTGCACGGCGTTGTATTATTACAAGATTTGTATTCAATACAGAACGCAAGGCATCGATTGAGGAGACACGAGGAAATGACAAAACACTGGCCTTGTTTTTATATTCACCTCTCGTCTCCTCATGATCGCGTGCTGCCGTTTCCAGTTTTTCGTCAGCCTCTTTCGTTTCTTTTTTTAACGTTTCCATTTTGTCTTGCAAAGTTGGTATATAATAACAATGTAACTGTTGTTGAGGGGTAATACCCAATGATTGTAAATCGTCACACGGTGAATTTATTCGAAACAAATCACAGGACATATACACGTTTCCTGAGGCAGATGCATAAAATAAAGCATCGACATTCCTTGGTCGGAACTGCACTTTTAAGTTTAATACACCCGAAACATTCAGACGACACGACTGGCGAAGATCGTCGGGATTTAAATTGTTACCCACCCAATTAAACAATACTGTAGTTTTGCCATATGGTGCCGGATTAAATTTCAAAAATCCACCCTCAACTAAAATCGCGATAACCGGCGGTGAAATAGGTATTTTTTCGTCAATTAAATGACGATCGATACCAAATTTTTCACCCATATCAACGCAATTGGATACCGACAAATGTACGTAGAATATCGGTGACTCGCCGATTATTAATCGTGAATCTTGAGGCAATTGATAATGGACACGGACAAGATCGTCAAATGCCAAGTGGATTGCGCCGCTTTTTCTGAAACATATGTATTCTCCCTCTGCAATACCTTCACGATCATGTACCTTTTCTTCACCCTCACTAGATTCATCATTCGGATTTGTTAAACTAATGCCGGGTGGCAATACATTGAACTGAAAAAGATGATCATCGAAAGGATCATCATTTCCAGGATCATCTCCAGGATCATCTCCAGGATCATCTCCAGGATCATCCCTCATTGTGGACGAAAGTGTCTCTAATTCACTTCCAGCGGCCACAATGTCCCAATCATTATGTTCCAAAGCGGTAGTAACAGCACCACGGTCAAATCCAAACTGCATTAACATTAAAATAGATGTATCGTGAGTATCACTTTTTGATTCTGACATTTAGTAATAATGAAATGCTATTTATATATTAAAATAGTTATTTTTATGAATTATGTTTTTGCCATACCTGTCAATGCATTTGCAAAAATCATCCATCCTAAAAAGGTCTTACTAATCAAAGAATTCAAACAGTACGCCATTTCGATGGCTTTATTTACACCAGGATTGTTTTCTTCCTTATGTAATGCTAATTGTGCCATCTGAACAAAGGCAAAGCCCGAATAGAGAGTTCCGATAACGATAACAATGATATAGACAAAATCTGGGGGGTTATTTGGAGATTGTTGGATGGTAAACTGAAACTGTCGGCCCAGAATTCCCCAAACACCAAGCATGGACAACCACCCTGAAAAATGTGCGACCCAGGCTAATCCAATATTGTCTTTTTTAACCTGTTCGGCTATTAATCCAAACAACATGGTCACTACAGTTAATAATGCCACACCAACAATCACAAGTCTGTGCCAAATTCCCAACACCAAAGCAATCGCAATCTGCATCAACGTTGCCGATATACTGTATTCCAACATACGAAGCGAATTTGTCCCTTCTTGCTCTACTTCAATATCGTAACGTACGCGTTTGCATCGATGCGCACACGCCGTATTTTGACAAACGATACAATCCCAATGGAACATGCCAAATGATTGAAAGGCGAACGATAAGAAATGAAATACAATAACAAGCCACCACAATGAAAGGGAGGAAGTTAGTTCCGTTTTGCGTTCGACACACCACTCTTCCGATATTTTAAAAATCCTGTCGTCGGAAGGCGGACACATAGTACTGTTTTTGAATGTATTGTTCACCGTTGGAACCCACGGTGCATAATCTTCCGACAATTCAAAAACATCATTTTTGTTGTCGTCAATAGCCCAAAAAATAAAAGTTAAGACAGTATTTAAAAGGTGCATTAAAGCCGCTGCCCAATTTATAGACCAAAAAGCGGGCGCCTTTTTACAAGGACAGCATCTGTCGAGCCATGATTCTGCGCCATTGTAATCCCCCCAACCGAATTCGCGAATACACATTTGGTAATACGTTTACTTATTATATACTGTATTTTTTTCAAGTTCGTTTACATTCAAAAGTTGAAAATGTTTTCGACCGTTTGAAACAAGAGTCTAAACAATTGTCCATGCGCATAGATTCTTCTTTGGTTAGAATACCGTCTTTATTTTCATCACAATCGGTCAATATGCGATCTATACCTCCAAATATTTTAAATGCTGCTCTAGTAAACCACCCCAGTCTGGGATAGATTGATTTTTCCAACTCACTCCGACTGACTTGGTTGTCATGATTGCTATCCGCAGTTTTAAAAAAACAATCGTTGGCTTCTTTTTTTGATGGACAAGCATTTGAACAGACAGATAATGTCAGAAGAACAACTATGGTTAAGAAAAATTGTCGCATTTTTTAATGAATGGTTCAACTGTATTTATAGGCCGTTATATGAAATAAAGATGACGTGGATCGTTATTCTTCAATTGTCAGCATCCCTCGCTATTTATTTCACACTATCTTATTTTGCGATGTTAGATGTTAGACACCATCCATATCCTCATGATTTTTTTGACATAACTTTACCTAAAAACTGGATTATAAAAACAGTAGCAAATGTATTGCCCGTCATATCTGTGTTGTACCGATTACTGAGTGGTAAAAATAGAGCACTGTGTGCAAAACGAGCAGCACTGATGTATTTATTAAAAGGTATTGTTCAATTTGTAACGATTATTCCAGCAGTTAATGGCATCGAAGATTGTATAAACAGAACGGCCGGCGAATTAATTTTATTTGGAGATAATTGTGCCGATATGATGTTTAGTGGTCATACTGGACTCACTATGTTAATGTTACCCCAGCGATGGAGAAGCCCGTGGGTTTTATTAGTAGGTATTGCTTTAAAACTGTCACGCATGCACTACACATCCGATATTTTAATTGCTATTATAGTTGTATGGCAAATAGAACATTGGATTGTTGAAGTTCCAACTTTAAATCGGTCGACGAGGGAGAGCAAAACCATGCGAGAGAGCAGAACCATGCTAATTTCAAAAAATGTGATCACAACGGTTTAGCCTGGATTTTTAATATAAAGAATATGTTGAAAGTGTATTAACCACCAATAGATTAATAGATCAATGATTAAACAAAACCTAACATTTGCCCCACAATTATCTCCATACAAAAGAAAACAATCGTCCATCATTTCTTTTTTAAATCCTTCAAAAAAATCAAAAAACAATCCTCAAACTGACACTAATGTGTCAATCATTATTGACACAATTATTGACACAATTATTGACACAGTTATTGACACTAACAATCAATATCCATACACTGAGATGGCTTGTAAATTGTTGAAAGAAGAAATCATATTTGCTGGCAATCAAGGGATTGCCACAACAACAGCCAAATTAGCCAATAATGAGATAACAAACACTAATTTTGCTATATATGCTTCCATCGAACGAACTGTGGTCACATTGTTGGGTACAAGCATTGAAAAGGTCGCTTCTGTTGGGTCTCATGTCCAGCATGTTGGTCAAGAGCCCAGATCCAAAAGAAAAAAGGTGACTGATGTCAAGATCAATTTAAAGACAAAAATGTTGAGAATTGAGATTAAAACAAGTAGCAATAGCAAATCTGGTACAGATCATGCACAAATGGTTTCAAATTGTGCCGATAACAAAGAAGGTATCATTGAAGGTTGGTGGGTGATTGCATTTCGAAAATTTGGCGAGAAAAAAGATAAAATATGTTTCAAATGTGACGAACACCGACGACGTTTAGGTACAGTCCAGTTTTGGAAATTGTGTGGTATTGAATATGAAAAGCTGCTGTCAGTATGGCATGCTAAAGATTTTATTGTAGAGGAAATGATATGTTCATCCAACATAAGAAAAAAATAAATGTTATTCATATGTTTTCACTATTTAGGTTGGTACATTTAGACACAAATGTTAAAAACATTGTCTTTTTGTAGTGGTGCCGGTGGTCTTGATATTGGGTTACAACGCACTTGTAATACAGAAATTGTATTGCGTTGTGAAAACGACCCAGTTATTTGTGAGACGATTCTTTGTCATCAACCCGATGGTATATTGTATAGAGATATCATGCAATTGTCCGCTGCACAACTATGTCAACATGTCTCCGAGACTGATGTGGTTATGTGTGTGGGTGGCATTCCATGTCCGAGTTTTTCTACTGCTGGCAAACGCAAAGCATTGAATGATCCTCGGGGGGCGTGTTTGACCAAATTTTTGCATTTGGCTATAGAAATAAAGGCTACATATATTGTATTGGAAAATGTTCGCGGTTTGCTCTCCGCATCTTTAAAGCACCGACCATTAAAAGACCGCACTTCGCCTCTTGAAAAAGACGAAATGCCTGGCACTGTTATGGCATCCATTGTATCTCTATTAGAATCGTATAATTATTCAGTAAGTTATCAATTGGTCGATGCTAAATTTGTAGGGGCTGCAACTGCGCGGGATCGTGTCATATTAATGGCTCATTTGGGGGGAGAGTGTCTTGGTCTTGTTCAACCCACCCACGATGGAACATCGATTCCTTTTCGTACATTGGGAGATGTTATACGACCTCTTGAAAATTCGAAAGAACACATTCACATACAATTTCCTTCAAAACGACTACCATATTTTGCAAAATTACAATCAGGACAAAATTGGCGCAGTTTGCCGAAAGACGATCAATTGAAAGCGATGGGGCCAGGAACTTTTGCCGCGACAGGCGGTAAATCTGGTGTTTTTAGACGACTTTCATATGACAAACCGTGTCCAACCTTAATGTGTTCACCAATCATGCATACAACTGCATTGTGCCATCCTGTAAAATTACGCCCACTTTCTGTTCAAGAATATGCTGCTATTCAAGGGTTTGACCCATCTTATGAAATAAAGGGATCCGTCTCAAAACAATATCGTCAATTGGGAAACGCGGTACCGACGGCATTGGGAGAGGCTATTGGACGAGTTATTCAAGCACATCGCGACGGTCTAAAGTCTGACAGAACCGAGAGTAGAATGAGTAGATATAAAAATCCCCCATACTGTACCCCCCAAAAAAAATAGCTCAAATTACCTATTTAAGTTTGTTCCTAAGGATTGATGTATGAATGCTTTGCCCGCTCTCGATTTCGAAGCAGTTGTAGATAACGCAGGAATGAATGATATGGAAGATGATCCGGGCGAGTTTGTACCCTGTCATTTTTCAGACGATGAAGAAGAATCATTTCACGACGATGGTTGTAAATGTGCACTCTGTCAATATGGAGACGGTGGATCAGGAGAAGCCCATTCTGTGATCCAGAGAATGCAAGAAATTGATTCACAAATGGTGGGAAAAGTCCGCGACGATGAAATTTATTCATTACAGGCAGATTTGTATCGAACTCATGTCAAAGAACCACTGGAAAGGCAGGGCATTGAAGCACCAGACGTCACTGCAGAAACATGCAAAGCACATTTCAGTAAACACAGAATGAATATGAAACGCATGGTGGGGTCTGAAATCTCCTTTGTCAATTCCATGCAAAAACATGTCCGACGCGAGAATATTCTGAGTAGAAACAACGTCACGGGTCGCACCAAAGTGGATAACGGGTCTATTAAACAATGGATTGCATTGTCAAAACACAAATTAGATCTTATTAAATATTATAAAGGGCCACTTAGTAAAGAAGCAGCGGCCAAAACAAAATCAATTAAACCGTATAGTTTTTCTTAAGCAGTTCCAGATTTTTACCTAATGGAATTTTGCCACTTATTTAAAGGGCATAAACATATTCGATACCATAAACATATTCGATACAGAGTTGCTCGTTATTTTTTTCAGTAAAAGTAAGATGGATACTGCTGTAGATCTAGAATTAATAACAGAGAATCTTTTACAAAATAAGGGTTTTTTTACAACGACAGTATGACAGTATAAAAGGGTTGTTTTTAATAAAAATATAATGACTTCTATTGCAGCACTCAGTGGTACTCCAACTTTTGGATCGGTAAATTCTTCCCCACCATTTTCATTTAAATCATCTTCGTCCGTTGGTGCCGATTATAGTTCAAAACCTTCGGTATCGGCACTTGCGAACCCAACATTACACAACAAGGTTCCAGAAGCAATGGTAAACGGTACGGCGCGCGCACCTTTATTTGTAAGGCCATTTACTCGCGGATTTGAAAAACATTATTCCGAAGGTGATCTTTTATTTGTTCGTCGTGGTGATGAACGGGCGGCGTCTCACCATAATATTGTAGCAAATCTGCCCGTATTCAATTATTTGTTGCGCACTGAAAAAGAAGGAAATGATTTGAAATATAGTTCACTCGACAAAATTTTGGACGACTGGAATTATTATGGGATTTTTAATAATGACATGGACACGGGTTCAAAATGGCAGCGACTGTTAAATATCAATGTACGTGGTCGTTCCAGAGTGGCTCGTCTTTGGACACCCAAAGATGGCCGACTTAAAAAAGGCGATTGTGTTTTTATTGGATTGGTGCGAAAAACAGCCGAGAAGCAAAAAACATTCACTGGGCCAAATGGGATTCGCGACGCCATGAAAAAGGACACTGTTTATTACGAAGCTATTCCAATGATGGACTGCTGCGACGACTACAAGATAGCTGAATATACGATTCCAGTCGGAATCGTATCGCAGGTAACACTAAAGCGGCCATTTGGACAACATTTAATTGGTGGAAGATATGTAACCGAAACATGTAAACTTTTAGAACGCATCGAAGTGCTCATGCGTATATAAACAAAAATGCCGTATATAAATCGCTTCTTTTTTATTATTCTTAAAATGTCTTTCAGCACAAAACGTAGACGCATCAAACCTTTCGCCAGAGCCACCTCTTATGATATTAATTGTGTGTATGATATTCGTCATTTTCAGAAAATAAAATATGGCAATGTCGTGGATCCTTATTTTCCGGCGGTTGCCACAGACGAAGCTTTTCAAGTCATGGAAGGAGAAGTTCTTATGATGAATTCCAATGCTGGATTTCGTCGTTACGGTGATCACCAAATGCATGCTTTTTCTTTTGCCAACGGTCTCAAGGCTCTCGGTAAACCAATGAATGCTTCCGGTGGTAAGAACCAGGCTGGTGATAAGAAATATATCATGGAAGGATTAAAATACGCCGGTGTTGCTGTTACAGGATTTACACCAGAGTCGGATGTTTTCGAACAAGGATTTGTAGCCACTTTGGGTGGACTCAATTCGTTGTTCAATAACGGTGCGGATACTATTTATCCTGGAGATATCATTTGTGCAGATATTCCAAATCCGGCGGATGCGGGCAGAAAGAAAAACCGTGCTCTTCAGGGCGGTGTCCCACGCGAAAAGTTGCAGTTCATCGTAACTCCTTTCAATATCTTGAAAAAAAATCTTGGTGATGCAGAACTCGCATCAAAATTTATTATGGGTACAGCTCTGTCATTTTCACGCCCAGGAAATCCGGTGGATGTTGTTCTTCACAGATGTAATGTGTTTGGCCCATCCTCAGATGCCTCTGATCACGAACAGAATCTAAAAAAACACAGAGATCGCATCTCTGAGTTAGAACGCAATGGTCAAGCACTCGCGGCTGAAAACGCCATTTTGAAAATCGCGGCTGAAACCGCATTACAAGCATCAGAGGGTCGCAAACCTACAAAGGTGAAAGGTACCAAAAAAAAGTAAAAATAAAACTATTAATTTATATTATAAAAGGCTTCTCCTTATTTTTATTAAATGACATCATGTACTTTGTGTGAATTTCCTTTGACTAACAAAAACATAGCTATTTTTGATTGTGGACACACGTTTCATTTGACGTGCGTGTTTTCTTGTCCGCACTCAACATTATACTGTTCGTGGAGAGAAAATTAAATTCAGAGGGTGCAAATGTTTTGTACATTTTGGATCATAAATGTATTATATATAGGTTAATTTTTCAACCCTAACATTGGTATAAATATGTGATACAATGTGGTTATTTTGAATAAATTATAACTTTTGGCCACTAAGTCAGCGATAACATGAAATTATGAAATTACAACTTATCTTTTATCAAAGTGTGTTACAAATCGGAAAAAAGTTGAATAATTCAATAATTACTTCAATTTTTTATTTATATCTAAAATACTTTTGTACACGATTGTCGGTTTACCAGGACAAGTAAGATGCAATTCACCGGACTCTACCATGTAAATCAACCACTTCTTCTTGTTTTGAGCAATTAAAAACGATTTTTCGGCGGGTAATCGGAAAATATTATTTGGGGCAAAAAATATCCAGTTGCCTATTTTTCTATCGCGGTACGTATTCCACGCACAATATAGACGTAATGCGTGCGGCAATTGTTCGTCGGAGACCATGCACATGTTTTCATCCCAGTAAGAAGACGGGTTTGTGTCTTCTTCTTCCAGTTGGTACGTGTTGGTAAAGTGTTTGAGTAATTTGATATCTATTGGATTCATTTTTTAGAATAGAATATTTCAAACTGTTCTAAAAAGAAACTGTTCTAAAAAGAAACTGGTGTGGATTTGAAAATATTGGCATGAATTACTATTTATTCGTCCATCTCATAAGAAATGTATGTCCGATGGGTGATTACTTTATTTGTGGGGATTAGTTGTGTATTACAGTTCCGCAATTTTAATAAGTATCGTGTAGAAAAAAGGCGTAAGCATGACGAGGCGCGTGTTTATTTGAATTCTGACGTGTGCGTGGATGCAGTGACTCGTTCGCAATTAGGTACATTTAATTTGTGTGAGAGTGCTGAACACATAGTGAATGAGAGTCCTACGACGGCGGCATTTTATGATATAATTAATGATTGGTATCCTTGTGGTCATGGTCGTTGCGATGGTGTTGGTGATTGGTTGTATGGCAATCTTCATTGGTTTGTGATGATGATTTTGATTTTTTCAATGATGTTTTATTTCAAGTATGTGGAACACCAGCGAGATTTATTGTATACGAAGATGCGTTTGCCTCTGATGCAAAAATTGCAAAATGCCCAACATGTCGATTAGGCCCAACATGTCGATTAGCAGTATAAAGAGTTGGAATGATATAAAAATATGGACGATTGGGATGAACATGAAGTTACATTTGATAAATCTTCAAATTCCCCGAATGATTCTGAGGACGAAGTTTTTGAACATAGCGAGGGTCTTGAAGAAAATGAGACAACAGTTCGTGTCCTTGATACTGAAGAGTCGGATGACGAAAAAAAAGATGCTCAATCGAGTCGCATGATAGCGATGGGTGCTCCCCCAGATATGATTCGTGGATTTCAACAGGGACTTGCGTTAGAATCGGAGATTCGTAAGGATCCTGGATATACATTTTTAATGTTAGTCTCTGCTTTTTCGAATCGCAAATTAGGTAAGTTGGTTTCCTCGACTGGTTCTGGCGATACGGGTAATATCGACAATATTGTGGCTGTCGTTGTGCAAAAAGACACCAAGCATTGGATGCAGGAACCTGAAATTTCTGGTGTGATTTATTTAGCACCTTTTGTATATGGTCATATTAAGGAGGCACAGCAAATCTTAAACACGCGCACGTCATTGAAAATATTGGTGGAAAATGCCCAATATAAAACGTTGTTTGCGCGTTTGGTAGCCATTCGTATGTGTTTATCGAACGTGTTGTCGGAAAAACCTGGTTTCAATGATAGTTATTTACGTTTGCATCAACAACAAACAATGGTTTTGAAGGCTTTAAGATGTGTTACTCATGAAAATATAGATTGGACTAGACCTAATAGATAAAAATTAAACATATTAAATTACGTTTTTGTATACTTCTCTGGGCAATGTGATGCGTCCTCCTGAGACAACCTTTGGATTGAATAACATGAAATTAGGAAATTTAGCTTGGATATCTTGAATATTATTCATGAGTTTGTGTAAGACCGGGTGTTCCATGTTAAATGGTGCACTCATCGAATCGGATGCTGTGCGATTTTGCGCAGAGGTTGGCGTAATACGAAGGACGTCCGATGGATCAATATTATCAATGAATGAATCTGACGGTGAAAAAGCACAGTGTGTCATCTTTAATGTATCGTTCAGTGAAAGATTATATTCTTGTTCCATTTGTTTCGGCGATTTGATGGACAACGGTCTCATGACTTGTGCATTTGCAGTAAGTGAACCTTTCCACATGCATGTGTCAGTGATCTTGGCACAATTTTGTGGTGACAGTTCGTCCCAAGAGTAAAACCCAGTGGATTTACCCAAATTGGATGGATAGAACTTTTGTTTACTATCGTGTGTGTTGTACATACGATACCCTCCAAGACTTGACGATTTCACAAGAATGGACGGTGATGTTTTGACTGCAGCATTGACAAAGTAGACGCTGGAAAGATCTGAAAGGATACCGTGCGACATATCCGAATGAACAAGTTTTGCATCTGTGGAGACTTGTTGTGCGATGTTGTTTCTTAATTCTTCGACATGTGATGCGACTGAGTATGTATTACCAAACTTCATGCGTTTCATTTCGGCATCGATTTCGCCAGCAGTGATGCCTTCCTGCAACCATTTATTGTAAGCACTTTCAAATGTTTTTTCGGCGGATACATCAACAACGAGACGGTGTTCGATTTGCTCACATCCAAATTCGTCTGGACGAGAAATGGAGAATTCTCCTACAGAATTTCCGATGGTCTCGAGGTCCAATTCTTGCAAGGATGATTTTGCAACTGATTTTTGGATAGAATATACGGAACGACCTTTAGTAACACAGGGGTGAAACCATGATTTATCCTCTTCTGACAATTTGTATTCTTTTGTGGTTTGTACGACAAGACCTTGTACAACGACGGCCACTTGTTTTGCAAGAGTCGTTTCGTGGTCAATAGAAAAATTAGCGAGAGCAGAGACAGATTTAACATGTTGCGATTGTTTCTTGAGAGTGGTTAAGACAGTCTCTAAAGCTGCGGTTGTAGCATTATCAAAATTAATAACGGAAGATTTTGTTACAGGGAAAGACATTTTATTTAATCAGTAGGACATATTATATAGGGTATTTTGGTTGTTTGGTGTGTGTTCGGTCATCATCCATGATGACGTCCATCTGTCCCATATTTGTGGAGGGTGTTCTATCAAATGTTTTCTATGACCACAATCTGAATCAAGACACCGTTGAATAATTTGTCGTCGGGTTACATCCAACATGTACCAGATAGCATTTCCTTTGTGTGTTCTACCAGCGATCCCACATTTTCTTGATTTAGCTGGTACACAATAAAACCCACTCGATATCATTTTAAGCTTGCAGCGTATTGTCATTGCGTTTTCTTTCGAATCAAGCCAATCCAAAATTGGATTGAGTGGGTTGCAGCTCATTTTTACACAAGAACCTGTTTGTTGTCTGGCGATGGCCCATTTACCATTTTCTAACAATTGAAATAAGTTTTTCGGATGTATGGACGTCGATTTAGGTTCAGAGTTATTAATTTCAAGACATTCTAACGGAATTTGGGTTTCTGTCTGTACTAATAGTTCCCACCATGGTTTGGCATGTTTTAAAACACGTTGCGAATTGAATTTCCGTGAACCAACGAGACGAAACATTCTGTTTTTTGTATACACTGCGGTATCTACGGCGTTTGCAATCGGATTGTCTTGCATGGCTAATACTGTTCGTCTGACAAATGCCCCTACATGATAGACATTTTTGAACACGAGTTCTGGGACAATGATATGATAGGATATTTTTTTTTTGGACGATGAGTTGATGATTTCAAACTTGCATGTTTTTTGATATTTGATTTGTATTGCGTTTGCAAAAAAACGGACTATTTCGTCGATTGAAACAAACGTATTGGATTCGATGTCTAAAAACAATCGCGATGGCCTGTTTTCTAACAGGCACTCATACCAATGGTGATCTTTTTTCATGGCGTAGATGTTTTTTAATGTTTGTAGAGAACCAACGTAAAACTGTTTTTGACCACTTGCGGAAACATCCTCCGCAATAATACATTTGTCCGAAGTACATTTTTCGATAGCTTTGTATAGTGTATAAAACATTATAGTTAAATATAGAACGTTACCTTTTAAAAATAAAAAGAGTAACTTATGTGAGTACTGCATCCATTAACTTTTGTTACTTATATAAGGGTCGATTTTTTTAGTAATAAAATGTCCAAAATTCAAAGACCCGCACTCGATTTAAAATCTACAACTGAAACCTCCGCTCCGCAAACTGCTTTAAAAACTAGCGTCCCTGCGCCTATTACTGGTGATTCCCCAAAGGAAACTTTTACTACAAGAGTTGTCTTCGAGGCGAATTCTACTGCCAAACAAATGGAGCATGGTGTTATTGTTCAGTTAGCAAATGCATCCCATGTGTTTGCCGCTGCCCATGACGAAGTTGATGTTGGTAAGGGAATTTTGACGTCTATTAATGTCAAATCCATTTACTCTGATTGCTCCGAACCTGTTACGTTTGCCCTTAACTTGTTCAACGCTTCCGAAAAAGAACCCGCTATCAAGAACAATGAAGGTTGGTTACACACCCCACAAAAAACCGACTTTGGTACCGAAGCTACCGCCAGTGACGACCAGGGATACCGTAACCTATTGGCTGTTATGCCCTACGAGAAATCCCGTTCAGAGCTAAATGTCTACGAGCCAAACGAGATTGCCTCAGACCGTTATATCGAACAGTATGGCAATTGTTCCACCGAAAATCTGTACGATGGGGTTGTCGCCTTCCCAGGTGAACAGTATTACTTGGTTTCACAGGACCACGTCGTCCTCAATGTCATCCGCCAGAATTGGGAACAGCTCGGCATCAACGTCGACAACGAAGCCCGTTTCAACGGAAAATACGTTCAGGTACCTGCCCACGTTTTTGACCGTGTTATTAATGACCTCCAGTCCCATGTCCTCGCCCGTATGCCTTTTACTGATTTGAACGATGTCCGTGCGAAATTTACATCTAAACCTACTTCACACTATGTTGATACTCACCCAGATGGTGAAACAGGCATGTACAAAGTGTGTGTCGAATTACAGTTGAACTACCAATTTCCATCTTCAACTGAAACCACTGAAAGTAAATAAATTATCCTATTTAAAGTAAATCATATTTTTAATTAATGTGTTCTCGTTGTGAACAACCTGTACATCGTAAAAAATTATGCTATAAACATTGGAAAGAATTACGCAATTCGCGATACCATTGTACTTGGCAATCTTGTAACAATCCTATTTTCGCACTAACTCTATGTAGAACACACTATCGTGCCGCAAATGTCGAATGTAACGTCGAAAGATGTAGAAGACATGTCTTTTGCAAACAAGTATGTTCTTATCATTACAGAAAAGGAAATATACCACCATTAAAAAAATGCGTTCAATGTGAACAAAACATTTATATGAATGGCAAATGTTTTTACCATTTTATACATCGGACATGCATTAAATGCGAACGTCCTTCTTTTTCAAAACAATTATGCAAACGTCATTATATGCGCCATTGGCGTTCTCAAGTATCTCGCAGGACAGGTCCAATAGCTATTAACGAAACAACTCCAGATATAACACATGCTACGCCAGAAACGATAAACCATAGTCCAGAAACCCATTCATCAGGATGACAATCCGCCATTATAAGAATATTTTTGATCTATATATAGAGATATTCAGATACGTATAAATGTCGTTTTTTACTGACCCAAAACAAAAACGTTATGTGTTAAAACCCATCATTCATAAAAATTTATATGCTTTGTTTAAAAAACAACAGTCTGTGTTATGGACAACAGAAGAAATACAATGGGACAACGATAAAAAAGACTGGGAAACTCTGGAACCTTCCGCACAAAACTTTTTGCTACACATCATCGCCTTTTTCGCTTCCTCCGATATGCTCGTCATCGATAACATCATGGACCAATTCATGTCAGAAGTTACCATCGCCGAATGTCGGGCTTTCTATACTTTACAAGCATACATCGAAACCATTCATTCAGAAACATACGCAACTGCACTCGAAATATTTGCACCCAAAGAACAACGCACACAATTATTTAACGCACTTGAACAAGAACCCACCATTCAAGCAAAAGGAAAATTTGCAGAAAAGTACATGGACAAATCACAACCATTTGAAGAAAGGTTGTGGGCTTTTTGTATTTTTGAAGGTGTTTTATTTGCAGCATCATTTGCGTCGTTATATTGGTTACGAACGAAAAACAAGTGTAAAGGACTTACGTTTTCTAATGAACTCATACAACGCGACGAATCGTTGCACGCTACGTTTGGAATTGAAATGTTAAATATGTCAACAGCAAAAGGTCATGGTCTTAGTGTTGAACGCGCTGTGCACATATTGAAGGAAGCAGTTGCGATTGAGGAAAATTTTATACGAAAAGCGTTACCAGAAAATTTAACAGGATTGGCGACAGAACATATCATCGAATATGTGAGATATTGTGCAGAACGTTTACTTACGATGTTGAAAGGAGACCACAATTTACCTTGGAATGCGTCACAACCATTGGCGTTTATGGACATGATCTCTATAGATAGCAAAACGAATTTTTTTGAAGCTCGTGTAGCAGAATATACGATGGCATCAGTGGGAAACAGTACCAATGATACGAGTTTTTCTATGGATGCTGATTTTTGAAACTACATCTACATACTAAACATACACAAACTTTAGTGAGACGAAGAAATAATAAAAAAATACATTTTATACAAAAAAAAACTCCATAATTATCACATATATTTTTTATTATTTATGAAATATAAAATAGAACACAACCATGTCATCAATGTCCATACAATTTAATAGGCTTAATTCCTATGTTACAAAATACACCGAAAATTTTCCAAAATTACTTCCATCTTTAAAAGCATTATCCGAATTCGTCGGGCATGAAGATATTAAAGAAACGATAGCAAAAATGGTCCTATTCTTCATCTCTCAATATGAATTTAAGAAACCACTTCGTAGGTCGAAACGAAAAAGAAAATCGCGAAAAAAATCAAACAAACGCCCACGTACCATATCAGAAATTTCTGAAATTACTGATGATGAAGATGAAGACTATATGCCCGATAAAAGTGATGCAAAATTGGCTCTAATTGCTCTTTTGACACATTCTCTTCAACAACAAGACGATTCCGATTCGGATGAAGAGCCCGAGGAAGACCCACCTTTTGTAGTAAAATGTAAAGAACGAATGAAGGTGTTGCAAGGCCATTTTGTCCACACATTATTATTGGGTAAACCAGGTTCTGGCAAAACAACGTTCGCCACACTATTGGTCGATGTATGGGATGCACTCGGAATTATTGACAAACGTCGATTTAAAATTACAAGAAGATCCGATTGGGTCGGAAAATACCAAGGACATTCCGTTGCCAAAGCAAAAAAACTCATCGAATCAGCCAAAGGAGGCGTGATATTCATAGACGAAGCCTATTCGCTGGTGTCGTCCAAAGACGGAGACGACATGTATGGACAAGAAGTATTGACAGAAATCGTTGAAGCCATGTCCAATGTCGATAAACAAGTCATTTTTATCATGGCCGGATACGAAAATGATATGAAGCAACTGTTTAGGCATAACGCAGGATTGGAAAGGAGGTTTGGGTATGTATATAGATTTCAAACCCCCGCATCCGTCATGATTGAACAAATTTTTTATAAACAGTTGAATGAAGCCAATTGGAAAATAACGAAAAACACAGAAATTAAGAATTTTTTTGGACGCAATTTTGAAAAACTCACACACGGTGGCGGTTCGACCCATCAACTCATTTTCCATAGTAAACAATCTTCCATTGTCCGGCAATTTCCCAAAAATAATGAACATACTTTGAAATTAGTGGATTTGGAAGACGGTATGAAAACATACCTACGACACGCACAAATATTCAAGAAAAAAACACCACCGCCAAATATGTATTTGTAAATATTGTCTATATAAAAAGCATAAGTTTTTTTTAATATGGTTTCCTGTCGGTCTCTATCTTGGATCCTGTATTTTTGGTCATTAATATTTACATATACTCTTCTCACATACAACAAAGTTTCAAATAAAATAAGAATTATACCTCTAGTACTGTTATTCTTCTCAATATCTGTATGCACTGGAATATTAATTTATGAAAAAGTAGTCAAATATACAAAAATAATCGTCTGGTTTTCTTTTTGGTCGTTATTAACATGCATAGGTATGATATTGTACACAATGGACTGGGTGGACGACGTATTCATCAATATATATATTACAGTATTTTCCGCTTTTGCGTCCATATTTTGGTGTGTCGCTAGTCACGCAGAAAGAGTAACAGAACCAGGGATGCATTGGTACATTTGGTCCATCACAATCATCATTACCATATGCTGCGCATTTCATTATTCGTCAGAGACAGCCATCACTATCTACATAGCCAATTGTATTATTATCAGTTTAATCAATATCGGTTACTTGTACAATATATGCAAAGTACAACCATATGGAAACCGCAGATGTAAACGATGGTGGCGCGTTATCGCATGTTTCACATTGTCAGTCACACTTCTTGTGGGAAGCATTTTACACAAAATAGGAGAAATTACACCAAACGAATGGGAACTGTACGTATTGTTTGTTGAAGGAATAATACTACTTTTTGCACTTGTGGATTTTCTAATTGGATTTTACCAAGATCGTATTTACGAACAATTACCCCAACAAGAACAAGATGTTTTATAATATTGCAATGACACTTTCTTTTGTTTTCATTTTTATGTTAACACATACTGCCTTTAACAACGGTCGTATAATATGTCTATGGACATGTAAATTAATAGTTGCCACCTATATTTGGTTCATAATATGGGTAGTCACACAACTGCATAACCTGCCAGAATGGCAAAAAGAATTACAAAGATCTATCCAATACGTTATGAACGGAACAGTATTCAAAGAATTTCGTACAAGTTTATAAGTTTAATTGTATTTTTCTTCAATTGACAAAGGCGAACTTTGGAAATACGCATTGGGTATATACGTTCTTATACCATTTCCACATGCACACACATACAATAGTCCCATCTTTTCAATAGTTAACTTCTGATTTTTGAATAAAATTACATTACCTTTAGTGAGAGTATTTGTTGCACGTAACGTAGAACCAACAAATAAAGAAATTATATAAGGTTGCAAAGCATAACCAAGGCCAATTGAAAATCCACCCAAAATAGAGGTCACAGCAGTCTCTCCAAATAAGTGTGAAATCAAAAATACAACGACGATTCCCAAAAATACAAACTGTACCAATTCAGATTCATATATATCTATATCAAAATACGAATGCAAACACCAATAAATCGCACTAGCAAACACCCGCGCCACAATAAACGCACCCAAACATATAAAAATATCATCGAGAGAAAGCCATATATTTTGTAGTAATAATTCAAAAGATTGATACATTTTTTATTTCAATAATCTATATTATATACTATTTATTCCAAATTGGTCCTTTTTTAATAAAATTTTCTGCATACACTTTTGAAGTGTACCCATCGTTAAAATTGTAAAAATTATAACCACAAACGTTGTAGATTGGATAAACGAACTCCACCCAGAACGTAACCCTATACACATCGCAAACGATATCGCACCACGGATACCACACATTGAACAAAATAACAACGTACGAACCGTCCATTGCTTGCGCCCCAATAAACGTAAACATCCACCCACCAGAAACACCACTATAACACGACTCGTTATACACGAAATTAAAATTAAAAACGACAAACCGACCTTCGACATATCATAAGTATGCAGCGCCAATCCCAACGTTAAATATACATAAGCCTCAGCTATTACAGAAATATTCGTAATCGAAATCTTTACTCCCTCAGACGGATTTACCAACGAACCATACACAAACAATCCGACAATACCCGATATCCCCACATATTCACATATTGCATACACCATCAACGCAACCAATAAATGAATAGAAACATTTGTAACTTTTGTTTCACGTATCGAAAACGCACTCAATGCTCCAAATACGGCCGACAAACACATAAATAAGATTGAAATTCCCACCGCACGCATAGGTACCCACCGATTCAATACTTGGTGTTGAACAGACATTGTAGAAAATAAGCGGACAAAAACAACCGCAATTGCATCATTCATAATCGCTTCGTTTTCTAACACCTCCGCAATAAAAGTATCATCCAAAGATTTCGATAACATAATTGTCGCTACCGTATCCGTCGGAGCCAATATCGATGCCATAGATAAAGCATCCACCCACATCATTTCAGGGACAATCACACGAATTCCCCAAGCTATCATACCAATACTACAAATAGTACCAGGAAACGAAAAGGCTAAAGAAGACATCCACGTCTTACGCAACGATTTTACATTAAACTTGAACGAAGAATTGAGCAAAATAAAAGGCAACAACAAGTATAAAAATATTTCGGGTACAAAAACAAACGGAACATCATTGGTACTATGCCATAAGATTGAAATAATCATACCTAGAACAACGGCGATGACTGAACTAGGAATCCAATTCACGCGTTCGTTGTTCTCCCACATAATAACAATTAACATTAATATTAAAAGGATAACAAGTTCAAGACCTATCACTTCGTGATCCATTCTCAAAAAAAAAGGTTGTTTATATATTACCATGGTAAAATCCAATATATTACTCTTACACACGCATCCAATGGTTCAACAATTATTCCTTCATTCACCAACGAAACATTACCAATACCCCTTGCATCCAAATATACATTATCAGAATTGGAATACGTTTTGCACAAAAGTGTCGTTGTATTTTTATCACAAACTTCAAAATTCCACGTTTTGGTAATCTTACCGTCACAATAGTCTAAAATACCACCCACTTGTGGAGATGCTATGACAAGAATATCCATCTGTGTGACAAGCGAAAAATAATACGACCAGATCTGAAACATCATTGTGCACAACACAGCACAAAAAGTAAATAATAACGTTATACGCCCACACCATGTTAAAGAACGATTGTCACACATTGTAGTTTTTTCAGCCATTATATTCTATTTTAGGTTATACTTATATCGTTTTTTGACGCTTTGTTTGGCTTTCATCTGTACTCGATTCGTAATTACTATCTGAGGAATTTGTTGGCGAATACGCAGGACTGGTTGGCGAATACGCAGGACTGGTTGGCGAATACGCAGGACTGGTTGGCGAATACGCAGGACTGGTTGGCGAATACGCAGGACTGGTTGGCGACTGCACTGGTTCAGATTGGATAATTGGATTTGCTGGTTGTTGTTGCCATGCGGGTTGCTGTTGTTGTTGCCATGCGGGTTGCTGTTGTTGTTGCCATGCGGGTTGCTGTTGTTGTTGCCATGCGGGTTGCTGTTGT
>Ga0209091_10000927_pt1 | contig 26991 bp, 31 predicted proteins | sample ArcticOcean_MG_C_6_FD_187438 | JGI IMG/M metagenome (GOLD analysis project Ga0209091, IMG submission 187438) | Marine microbial communities from western Arctic Ocean - ArcticOcean_MG_CB8_128 (SPAdes) (version 2) | ecosystem: Environmental > Aquatic > Marine > Oceanic | place: Arctic Ocean...
AACTTTTAGAGAAAAACAGTGTTTTGCAAAACTTTTTTGAAAAGTTTCTGTATTAAGAAAAACTTATGCATTGGTTGAATTGTGACCATGTGAAGTATTTATACAACATCTAGTGTTTATAAAATATGAATTTCATAGATGAGATTGTTCAAGATTTGCATATTCAGGGACAGTATCCAATGCAAATTTTTAGAAGGCTTGTGCCTATTTTCGGCCCGCAAGCAGTTACACACGCGATTGCAATGCATACAATGCGTTTGCGCATCCTACAAGCGTTCGAAGAAGGCGAAGAGGACCCTATAAATGTTGTAATTGAACATACATTACAAAACGACGAATCGGTACCAACACCGGCAAAACTGAAACTTATCCCTGGCAAAGTTCCCCTTGAAGAAAAATGTGTAATTTGTATGGAAGATAGTATTAAAACCCCTGTAACACTGCCATGTGGTCATCCTTTTTGCCACGGATGTATTCAACATTGGTTTACTGAGAAAAATACCTGTCCAACTTGTAGAAAATGTGTAGATGGTTCACAAAAACGTAAACGAGATGAAGTTACTTTACCAATACGGCACAATGTGCGGCGTCGATTAAGGTTTAGGCGGCGTCCGCATTGTCGGCGTTGTAATCAATTAATGAGAGGACATAGTGTGGAAAGTTGTGCAGAAATAACACAAACTGTACATATATAAAAAAAATCGTATAAAAGTCTTTATTTTTCTAAATAATGATGTTGTTATTTTATATTTTAAATGTTTATTCTGTTTATTTTTTATCACAATTGGTCCAGATGTCGCCGTTAATATCGGATAGTTCGCATAATATTATAAGTTTGGGCACTATGATTTATGGCGGGTTATATGCATTATTATTATCATTAGCATTATATCAGATTTCACGCATTCCAGAACAAAATATCACGTCTTTGTCTAAAATACTCTATGTGATTGTCTCTCATATGAGTGCTGTTATATTTGCGCTTTTGGGTGAAATACCATTTCTTAAAAATTTTGCGTTAACACCTGGATTTTGGCATAGATTACCATTGTTGGGAAAAATAACCGTGGCCAGTTATGGCCTTGTTATTTTAATAATGTGTATATATCAATTAAAACGCTCTTTTAAACGAAAAAAATTATGCCGTGAATTTTACCCATGGTGTACCATGTTCTTTGCGTGGGGAGCTATTTGGGTGGCTTTGAAGTCTCAGGATGTGCCTTATACGGTGCATATACATCATGCGTTATTTGCCGGATTGTTTGCTCCATGGTTCTGGGATTTTAGCACCATATTTGATGTGATAGTGAATGCTATTTTTATGGGTATTGTCATTGAAGGTATTGATTTTTATGGATTGAGTGAATTTCATTTGTTTATTATACGTTACGGAGGTTCTGTTTCTGTCACAGGTGTTGTTATTACGTGGGTCATTGTTTTGATATTTTTATGCATGGTTGTTATACGAAAACAATCTCATCATTACTTGCCATTAGAAGTCCCATTGATGAGTTTATAACAAAGCAAAACGTTCTATAAAAAAATCTAGTGTTGGCTCGTCCCAATCTTCTGTAATATGAAATATATATACTAACCCTAACAGTGTTAATAACACTGTTATTAACACTGTTATCAAGGTAATGACATCCATCATATGAGAGTTTCAAAGATATCTACAATATAGATCGGGTTAGAATGCCACCACGTAATACCACATCCAACTTCAGGACATCGAGGATTTCTCTTTTAATTTTTTTTCTAAAAGTTCCAGAAACACTCGTACAGCAAAAAATGTACGTAAAGAATGTTTTTACACACATTCAAAGAGATTATTGGAGTTGGAACATGACTATTATGTGATTTCAACTAGAATTATTAACTGCAAAAAATATCAAAGACGATTTGTAATTTATTGGACCAATGTGAAGTTAGTTGGAAACTTATACCGTTAGACTAAAACAGGCTTATTTGGGTTCACTTTAACATACTAAGTATATGTTCTGGAATTCCGGTAAAACTATATCGCCCTTCGTGTGGTCTTTGGTGGTGTTTTAAATGTGTATCCACCCATCCGCGGTGAGAATGGCCCATAAACCCTGAAAAAATAATCAGAAACATTGCTAAATACCACGTATATTGTGTAAAATGCAATCCAAAATAGAAGGGCGAATACATGCATATTTGTAGACAAAGACTATCTATGGGACTATATACAAATGCATATCCTGGATAAAGTGTACTGTCATGATGTTCTTTATGTGTCCATTCAAACCATTTATGTTGTGAAAAATGTACAAGTGCATATATTGCATCAAATGAAAGAATATACAAGGATATTTTCGTCGGTAAGTGTTCTGGCAATGTCGAAAATCTTATTATGTTCATATATCTGAATATATCGGGCAATATACACATTATGAGTATGTTTATAATCAAGTTGATTCTTTTTTGAGTAAAGTCTTTATCTATACTTGGGAAAAACGGAATTTTAAGTATTTTACATATGAAAAAGTTGGTAATAGTAGCAATTATAAATAGTTGGAATGTTTTGAAAAACAAAGACATTTCTTTTTATAAGTATATTTAAATAGTAAAAACTATATATTTTTGGAGAGTATAGACATTAGGCTTTCTTCTTCAGCTGCCACATGTGTTGTTGTTTTTCCTTCAAATGTTCTGTCTTTTCGTTTATCAACCAAAGAGTCTAATGTCGCCAATTTTTTACATAGTGATGGATGAACATAGGTATCTAAGGTTTCCGCCCCCAATAAATATGTGACTTCAACAGGCTGTGTCTGTGAAATACGATGAGCACGGTCTTCGGCCTGTATCATTACGCCAGGTACCCAGAATAGTTCCCCAAAAACTACCTTTGACACTCTTGTGAGTGTCACACCTGTCCCTGCTGCCATAATGGACAATATAGCAATGCGTATGTTGGGATTGGATTGAAATTCTTGGACGTTGGCTTGGCGTTTAGCAGCAGGTGTTGAACCGTCAATACGCATATATTCGTAAGACTGTTTGATTGCAGTTTCTACAGCGTCTAAAATGACCCTGTGATAAGCAAAGAATATAAAAGATTCCCCGTTTGCGAGTTTATTCGTGACCCATTGTACAACTGCGTCACATTTAGCAATAGACGTCGCCCTAAAAAGTCCTGAAATTATTTTTTTTCGTTCAAAAATTTGTTCTCGTTGTATTTCGGAACCGGTGGGTAGTTTGTATATTGTTGTATTTAATTTTTTCCATTTCTTGAACCCCGATTCAATATCTTTTAAATTCTGGGAAACAATTTCTAACCAGACTGTATGGCGTGTTTTTGCGGGCAATTGTTTGAGTACATCTCTTTTGAGTCGCCTAATCATGAACCCTTTTTTTAATAGCCAATTTAGTTCATGACCATTTGAATGTCCGCGGTCGTCGTATCCATAAGGCGTTGGTTTGCCATTACAGTAACGTTTTGCGTAATTTGTATATGTGCGAATATATGCTGGCCTTAGCATATGCAGTTGGGAGAAGAGTTCGATGGGTCTATTCAGTGCGGGTGTTCCAGTAATAAGCATAGCGAAGCGCGCCGATTTAATAAGGGGTGTGCATGCTTTTGTTCGTTTTGTTTTTCTCGATTTAACATAATGTGATTCGTCACAGACAACGACTTCAAAGATTCCTGATTGTATTTTAAGTCTTGCAAGCATATCGTAGGATACAATACATGTTTCGCCTTCTAAAATTTCAGAGCCCTTTTTGACCAGTTGTATGTTGTCCATGTTTAATAAATGTTCTAAACTATGTTGCCAGTGGTAGCGTAAATAAGATGGACATATAATTAAAGTCCGCCTCGGTGAGCAATGTGCGATAAATCCGATTGCTTGTCGCGTTTTCCCCAATCCCATATCATCTGCAAGTAATACGCGCCCTCCAAATGTATTGAATGCGGCTTTAATGCCTGTTTTTTGATATTCGAACAATGTCTCCCAGAACGGAGTCGGTATTTTGTCTTTGTTAAACAATTGAAAAGAGGGTTTGTTTCGTATACGCCAAATTTCTGGCGGTATGTCGTCCATTTCAAAGGTGTTTTGAGCCCATTGTGTTATTGTTTTATAATCATTTGTGGAAACATCAAATGTTTTTTTCTTTGTATAAATTCCTAGCTTCTGTTTTAAACTATGAACGGCCTTTTCGGGAACTTTCCACAATTGTACGCGTAAGATGTCATTTTTTACGAGTGAAAGACGTATGGGTTTCTTTTTTTCTTTTTTATTATATAATCGCCGCATATCTATTAAATTGATATTCGATATTTATGAATGCGAATATGCGTCTCTTAAAAATTTTACGGTATATATAGGTGTAAAAATATTTTATTATTATGTCACATCTTCACCGCACGAACGTAACCACTACATTGGAACCTACCTTTGAAATCGAATCATCGGATACCGAAGAAGAAGCTTACGAACCCATGCATCCTACCTTAACGGCTTTGGCCCTGGCGGACGCACTTAAAGAAAAAGAGGAGGACCACCTTGACAATTTTATCGAAGTAAACCCATTTGAAGAAGAAGAGAAAAAGTAAACTTAAATTTTTAATGGTTTTGAAGAAGAAGAAGAGAAAAAACTTAAATTTTATTAATGTATATTTTAACTTGCGTATTTTCTAACCCATTCTCTAGCTTGTTTATTGTATTCTTCTTTCTTGAATTTGTATAATTTTGCGATTTCCGGAACAAGCGGATCGTCAGGATTAGGATCTGTTAATAACGAACAGATTGATAATAATACCTTTGAAATAGTAAGAGCCGGGCTCCATTGGTCTTTTAAAATGTCTAAACATATTGCACCGTCCGAATTTACATTAGGGTGGTATATTTTAGTAATAAACATGATTTTAGGCGGTTTAAAGGGATAATCCGGAGGAAAACGTATATCTAGTTGAAAAACACCCCCTTCATATACAGATTCAGTGGGTCCTAAAAGCGTAGAACTCCAATGAAAAAGATCGTCTTGTCTTGGACCAGCGGAGCAATTTGTGGGTGGGTCTTTTTGAGCATCTCGAAGTTCCCTTGTTATTCTTTTGGATGCCATTTTTTATAAATGATATAAATGTATATATACATGGTTTACATAATCCAAAATGCTCCCAAAAGATGTTTTAATTCATATGAGTGAATATTTAACTATGGGCGAATATTGTAATTGGCGACAAACACACCGATATGCCAGATGTGTTTGCATTGAACCAACACTTTTATATCGACATGCTAAAAAAATATTTCAAAATAAAAAACGACGTTTTATTTCAAAATGGTGCGCTGATATCGAATGTATGAATAAAGTATGTTCTTGTATCGACATTATAACGCCCAAAACCGTAATGTTATCCGTATACTGTTCAACACATTCCGTACAACATTTACATTTAAATACACCATGTGATTTATTATTATAATTTAAACATTTCATTTATAAATGGGTCTGAACATACGTCAGATGTTGTAAAATCTTGTCTGCAAATAGGACAGCGTAATGAAACAGTTAACGCATATTGATATTGCATTTCATCGTGATGTTCGGACGTTTTTTTTATTAATTGTTGAATGCATTTTTTATGAAAATAATGGCGACAGTTTTTGATATATACAATGTCGTCTAATTTTTCAGTATCTCCACAAATAGTACAATCAAACTTTCGACCACGAAAGGTAACAAGTCGTCGTAAAATGGTTTTAATTTCTGGTTGTTGTATTTCTAATAAAATATCCATAAATTCATCGTTGCACCAAACGCCACGATATTCATATTCTTCTGTACATGCCAACAATAATATAATTATATTTTCAATCGGAAAATGGTTTAATAAAGAAGAAATAAGAACAGGTTGGACAATATCTCGTGCATGACGTATGACTTGTAATTTCCATCTATAAGACCACGTGCACATTTTTTGCAATGTTAAACAACTAATATGTGGCCTATTGGCCATAATTGATATCAAAGCAATTGTCTTATGTCCTATCACATATGCGTGTGACTTGTACATAAAAATTCGACGAATGGGTTCTTTTAATATTTGTGTACTAATGCCAAAATCTCTTTTTTCTATATCCCATATAAACATTCTACCGTCATCTCGTCCAATTATAAAACCAGATTCTATTTTTCCCATCGCGGTGATTTCGGCCGCTGAATTATAATCGATAACCACGCTATTTAAATTTGTGTTATAAAACATTTTATTGTCCGAAGTAATCCCATATAATATATCCTTTTCTTTAAATGTCTGTAAAATGTTTTTGATGGACAATGTTTGTATTTCAATCGCTTGGCTATTAATTGTGTATACACAATTATCTATTATTAGTTTATTCTCATACATATCAATAAAACTATGCGAATCAATGACAATAGTTTGATATTTTAGTCGTAAATGTAACACCGAGTCCCATTCGGAGACTAAAACATAATTATCCGTCAATTCAACGACAAATATTTTATCGTTAAAATAGGACATTGTTACAAATTCCATATATGTAACATTTCTTTTTTCACAATGGCCAGAATTTAAATCCCAAATGCACAGTACATCAGGACACAGAGACCAAAGTGTATTTTTAACTATTAACAGTGTTAATATTGGGTTCTCATGGCCTTTAAATGTTCTATTTGTCGAAGAAAACATAGAGCCAAAATCCGGTAGTTCTATAATATCTCCCGTTGAAGTTCCAATATATGTAGTGCGCCGATGTGATACAATTTCCGTAATTGAATATTTTAATTCCCATTGTGTTTCAATTTGAATAGGACTGTCTAAACACGTGTCTAAAATAGTTTTACAATGTTCTTCTTTAACAATATAAGGTCTTTTTGAATATGCAATTTGTTTACATATTTTGTCTCTTAAAAAAGAGATATCACGCAAATGATTTTGATGATAATTAAATGTACATGTTTTACATTCAATAGGTAATTGTTCCTGTTGTTTAATAACAGTACCCGACGATGTTAATATTTGACCAACACCATCCGTATATTCTGCTTCAATAATCTTCATTGGTTGTTCATATACATAAATAACCGAGCCGGTGGATAAATGGGCCCCAATCTCGGATTCAAACCATTTCCAAGGTTGGTGTTTTGAGAGCGCACACCAATATTCTTCTTGGAGTAAAAAAATATAACAGTCCATAATATTGTCTAATTCCTTATTATTGCTTGACCAGCAGTCAATTTCTTTCGACAGCCATAATATATCTGTGTTTTTGTTTAACGGTTGCCATCTTAATTCTGGACATATTTGTGTAATAACGCCTTTACTATATGTGTTTTCTCGTACAAAATTGCCATTTTTTAACGTACGAACATTTTTTTTAATCCACTTGCCATTTTTTTCAGAGGGTATATCTATTTCGCCCGTATATTGAAGACAATAATGCAAAATATCCGAAAAGACACTTTTTGTTTGTGGTGTGGGGGCAAAAACATAATGTTCATGGTATGTCTTGAGCATCTTTAATATGGTACAGACATACCCAGCTTGTATCCATCTTTTTATGGTTTGTTCAGAAATACACAAAATAGCATCAGGGGTGATTTTATCATCCTGAATAAATTCGATAAATTCCGTGTTTCGTTCAGAAACTGTTATATTTAAAAGTATAGGCCGGCACCTTTTCCTACCATGATGAAACCAACACCATTTTTTCAAACTTACGTCTAATCCATTTAAAGAGATCTGTTCTAATATACAAATAACATTCATATCCCATTCGAATGAATTTGAAGTTTTTAAATATAAAAAGTCTTCACAAGCTTTTAACCATTTTTTTCGAATAGATGTTTGACAAAATTGTTTAAAAATAAACCCAAAATCAATAAATTCCAAATCCAAACAAAATAATGTTGACCAAATAGATTCACAAATAGGTCCATATTTTAACCATTTGGTTGGAAATTTAAAATGATGTAGACGAGGTAACCACATCTCTACAGTTCGTGACAAAATGTCAAAACACACATTATTACACAGTACAGAATCGTTTTCCAACGGTAATTCCGGCGAATGAATCCAATCAAAACATTTTTGGGACCATTCTAAAATATCAGCGTTAAAACGCAGTTCTATCCTATTTTCACGCATATAAACCCAACATCTGCGTTTTACAGAACTGGATATATGTTTAATTGGGCTCTGCATTTGTATTGTGTTTATTCCAACTCCGTCGTGTGCAGAAAATACCATGATTTTTTCTTCTATTGAACCTATAATAATATCATCTAAGATACAAATATGTTTTAAATAACTGTCGCGATTAAACAATATAGTACCAGAAACAATATCTATTACCGCAAAGGTCCGATTTGTACAAACAACTGCTTTTTTTTCTATATTTATATCCATTTCGGTGATTTCTGCATTACCCACCTGCAAACGGTGATGTCTGTCCCAATTTGAAGTATACCAGATATTAATATACCCCTTTTTGTCACCGATTAAACAGACATCTCCTTGAGAAGACGCCCTTACAGATGTAATTTGTTCAGTTTGTTTTATAAGCGGAGATATAGTTTCATTTTCTGTATCTAACACTGAACAACGTGTCGCTGACCAATATAAAATATACGGCGTTTTGTATATAACAGACCAATCGTGTACAATCTCATATCTCAGTTCATGTTCTTTTTGTTCTTGTGTATTAAATGCCATGGTGATAAAACTATTTTTAATTGTGTCAAAAACAACTAATTGTTTTCTAGATAAATCAGCTGCATAAGAATCATACTGAGTGTGTGTATTTTTAAACGATGCAACCACAGAGTTATTAGGTCGAAGAACAGTAATAACGCCGTGTTCGTGTTTTAATAATACACCTGGTTGTATAAACATGTCACTATTCTTATATTTGGACAATTCACACATTTTTGAAGAAAGAGTGGGTATAATTGAAGTATTGCTGACAGTTGTCCCATCTATTAAACGGGTAGTATCTTTATGAACTTCAGCAACTGTATTTAAATTAAATATAGAATCAGTTCTACAGAAAACTTTTTGACTAACAAACATTCAATCAAATAAAAACTCATTAAATAGTCAGTATTTAAATGTCAATTGTAAAACACAAATGACTGCGCTACCTACAGTTGCATTATATGCTTCGGAAAAAGAGATAAAAAATGCTCATGAAATATTATACCATCCACATATGTGTATAAGATGTGACAAATCCTTTGATTTGGTATCCAATTTAGGTTCACATGAATGTTATCAACATCCTGGTTTTGTAAAAGACGGTAGATGGACTTGTTGTAACAAACCATTTTATAACTTATTTTATTCCGAGCATTTTAAAACAGATACAATGTTTTCAACCTCTATCAATATGCCCCCCTATCCACCACCGGTACAAGTCGTAGGATGTCAGCAATGTGACCATACAATACATGATAAAAAATGGAACTATAAAGACACTGAGAGTTTGCACAAAATTGCAGGACTTATTCCATTTTTAAATAAAAAAAGTCCAATAGAATATAGGCCAGGGTTTTCCGTTGTCAAAATCAATTCGCAAAAAATGCCCGTTCTTTTAAGATGTGCGAAACGTTGGATGAAATGGCCAAATGTCAATATGGAGGTCTTTAAACAGACATATTATAATAAAGATAGACCATTTCAATGCGTGTATGTTGAAATAAACTACAGACCATTAGCAGGCGAACTACAACAATTAATATATAACGAAGATGAATGGGAAGAGCTTACTACCGATGACAAATATATTAAAGGCGAATTCATCTCTGCTTATTACGTTTTTCAACATGTGGATAACGACGGTTTATTAAAAGAAGACAAATTAAAAAAAAGAATTTAATTTAATACCAAATTACACGGTTTTAAATGATAAACTTCGCCAGCTTCACGATAACCCTTTAGGATATTGTTTTTACATTGGGTAAATGCAGGCTTATTTACTTTATAAGAATCCAGCGTATTAGCTTCAGGTAACACACTCGCCAAATAATTGTCTTTTGGAATGACCCAAACACCCCCTAAACATAACCCACCTTTCATAATGTATAAAATTGAAATAGTAAAAATCTTAATCGGAAATAGAGCCGGCGTTTGAACGCCCAACGGTAATTTGTGAGTAATTAAACACCAGTATGAACAAACAATTTCCGAATAACGTTTTGTGATGGATTCTATTGTCCTATCTTTGGGAAGAAGATTCCGAAAAATATGTCTTCGATTCATCTGATTTATATATAATTGAATAATATGTGTAAAGACCGTAATTTGACCTTTTTTTTCACAACTTTTAATATATTTTTGTACAACTTTTTCCGCTTCGTGGCGCATTTCTACGTATTTCCGTTGTTCCATATACAGACGTTCGTTAGAAAACAATATTGCATGGATTTGTTGCTGTGATATAAATAAATGCTGTTGATGACGTATTGTTTTGTCACTATTCACATCTATTTCAAAATCCGTATTTCGAACCAATTTACGAGGATCTTTTTTTTCTTGTTGTGTTGCTGTAATTTGATGAGGTGCAAACCAAGTATCCGATTTAATCGATTCGTAACGAATACCAGAAATCATGCAGACATATCCACCATCGGAATGGTCAATATATGTACATGTACATTGTTCATCACACCAATGAGATGCACCTGTCGAACAACACATATACACATGATGTATTTGGCGTTTTAAGGTACCTCTATTTGCCCATTGTGGGTGATCTTTACACAGCGTCGGTACACAAACATGAGTTTCTCCATCACTTTTTCTCCAAATACCACCTACAATACGTTGAATATTACAACATTCCATAGAACATTTATGTTTTTGTTTGTGATGCCAACCTTGCGTTGAATCTCGCCATTGTTTCGAGAAAATAGATTCTAAATATTCGTTGGATATATCCATTTTAATTATAAAATAAGAGTTTATACAAGATCCAATGTTGTATAAACTGGATTTTTTAATATTTAAGTAATGTCGATGAGAAATATATGGGTGCCAATTGTTGTATACAAAATAACAACCCATATCAAACAAAATTAGAAAAACAAATTGGTTCTCGTATTCAACGCTTTTATACACCCGATTTGTCTCTATATTCCAAAGCTATTTTTTACAAACAAAAAGACATATTATGGAAAGTACATAGTATTCAACGCTTTTATACACCCGATTTGTCTCTATATTCCAAAGCTATTTTTTACAAACAAAAAGACATATTATGGAAAGTACATACTTCACCGTCCATATTTAATCATTATAATCATATATATAGATTAGAAGGCGGTGAGAATTATCTGATGAAACCACATATGAACATACAATTAGACAATCTATTGTATGCTACGTCTATGGATTTGGGAAATAGTGACATGTTTACACTGTTAGAAAGCCCATTTAGAAGTGAATACATTCAAAAATTATTAATAAATATTGCCAAAGGTATACATTGGTTACATCAACACAATATCGCACATCATGATATCAAATTAGAAAATATTATTATTATTGATAATATGGCCAAATTGTCTGATTTTGATTTTACGAATTTGGCGAATATAAAACATACTAAAGGAGGAACGCCAGGTTATGTGCCCACAAAAATACCCGACAATATACCAAATAAAGGAAAAAGATCAGACATATACGCCTTTGGAAAAATATTATGCATCGTCTTTCAAAGATCAATTGAAAAAAAATATATCAAACATTCAGATATACCGTTTGTTAGGGAATTATTTGAAGATGACTTTACAAGACCTCATTACAAACACAAACTTACTGACTCTTGGAAACTATGGGCAGATATCTGTCTTCGATGTTGTGCAAAAATACCACCTGATAGAATACCACTAATAGATACACTCGAGACAGTAAACATCTTGAACATATGAAACAGTGCATTTTTCAGCACAAATAGTGCGCTGACACTCTATACAATGGGTCATCGCGTATTTTGAACGCAAACAGCCACAATATTCACATCCCAACACCTTTTTTTTGTGACAAACATATTGTTTCCAAGTTAATGGCTTTGCATGTAAATCTGTTTCTTCAACGCGGTCATGACTTGTCATACGCCATTTTTGAATCTCATTATTTTTTAAAAAATTAAAAACACTTAACATTAATGGTGTTTCTTTACAAAAATACTCATTCATTTTCTATTGAAATAAGAATCATATTTTTAAAATATTATACGTAGATTATGCCCATTTATTAAAACCACCCTGTTTAGTAAAATCGTCCATCCAATGTTGAACAGTTCTTACACCATGTTCACTTAAACCATTATGTGATAACCATTCTTTGTGAGTATCTTCCTGCTCCCAACCATTTGCACCTCCCATATGTACAACATCCCAATGACCCGTTTTAGGCATCCATACCAACATATTTAGATGACCCATGCCCAAATATTGACTAGCAAATGTAAAACCAGGTTCTGTTTTATGTCTACAAATTTCATTTGGAGCACACCAATGCCAGGCACCAGAACTACGTGTATAATCGGGCGAAATACTCGTATAATTCATGATATCTTGTGGAATATTATCAACGTCTTTTAAAAAAATTATGCCGTCCCCGTCTATTTTTTTTGGAAATCCTTTATTTGCATTATGTATCTCCATTTTTAATTACCGACAGACACTTTTATACCCCCTTAATATATAAAGATAATCATATCCGTATTATATGTTAAAATCCCAGGTCGAGAAATTTCTCCGTTATATCTTGTGTACTAATCGCATTTTGTACATTGGGCCACATTCTATCAATATGTTGACGCCAATCCGTACGATGTTCACGGGACCACTTCCAATACACCCACATAAAATCACACACATCACGCTCCCAACACTGCATCTTTAACGTACGCTCCCAAGCAATGATATGCGACTCATTTAACGCCGGGTACAACCCAAACACTACATTCATAAAAATGTCCGGTGTTAACTGGCGTTCTTGTCGTATTCGGTCCCATATTGTTTCGAGAGCTACATTCCAATTCATTCTATATTTCAGAAATGAATTTGCAATTTATACCTAGAATATTCTCTACGTAACAATATCTTTAAACATTTCAATTAAACCATCTATTTCGGACTCATCAACGCCTTCTTGCATGAGTTCATTTCGTAAATCTGCATAAAACAACTCATAAGGTTGACCATCGTCTTCATCTTTATCATATATCTTTTTATTACGCATTACTTCCATATATATATTTCGCAATTTGTCACCAATCTTGCGACGCTTTTTCTTGGCTACTTTAAGTTTTTTTTCTTTTGATTTTGCAAACCAACTCTTTTTATCGGGTTCGTTTTCAATCTCTTTTTCTTCGTCTTTGCATTTTTTATATTTGATTAATAATTTTGCTGCTTTATCACCACGGTCTGAGGTTTTATTCCTTATCCATTTTGCAAATTTAATTAAATCGCCAACTCCCCCTTCGGCTGGTTCAAGGTGCAAGGCGGGATGTTGAGGTATATAGTCTTCAGGGTGTTGAGGTATATAGTCTTCAGGGTGTTGAGGGAAATCTACCGAAGGATGTAAATTAGACATTTATAACAAGATTATATTGATAGTTTATAGTGTAGAAATTTTAATCTAACAACTCTTGGCCTAATGCATTTAAAAATTTTCCCATATCAGACCGAAGCGTATCTTCTTCAATTTTGTGTTTCGTCGCAGAAGCCGAAATAAGCTTATTCGCCTTTTCTCTTAATTTGGACTTTTTGCTTTCTAATTTTTGAGAAGCTTTTTCCACTGCTTTATTTAATTTATTCAGACCGGATGCTAATTTATTGATTTGTTTTGCTAATTTTTCAGCTTGAGCCGCTGATAATTTCGCTGCTTTCTTCTTCGATCGTTTGGCTAATTTTCCCTTTATTTTTCCCTTTGCCTTGGCCAATAATGATGTGAACTTTATTTCAGAGTGTTCCATCTCTTCTCTTTCAAAGGGGTTTACTTCTGTAAAGTCATCAAGATGGTCTTGTGAACTTGTAGGAATTGCATTTGGTAAATCAAGCACAGGATGTTGAGGTTTGTACTCTTCAACCACACTCGAATCAGCCACACTCGAAACTTTTGTTTTCTCGAAATCTCTGTGCAAATATGACATTTTTAATACTTATGTTTATCTTTATATAGTAGTCATTTTTTGTTTATTGTTTATTGGCGATACATCTCATGGCAAACCAATGATAAAAAATAATGCCCGATGGTAAAATGATCACAATGAATACGATGTGTATATCTATCCACTTTACACCTGTAAATATGTACGTCGTATTTACATTCTTCGCCTTTTAAATATACATTCATCTCGTCTACCCATTGTTTTATATGTTGACGACCCTTTTCTTTTATATAATCGAGAGCACATTGTTTATTAAAATAAATATCCGTTTCACTTGGCTGAGGCCTTTGACTTCTTAATGTAGGGACTGTTGTCTCTACCCACGTTAAAGTCCATACTGGACGAAGTTTATAAGCAAACGTTTTCCACATCAAAAAAAAACTGAAAAACTTGAATTCTCTAAAACTTTTAGCTAAAACTTTTAGAGAAAAAAATATTCCAAGAATAAGACAATCATTTAAACACTGTACTACAAAAAGATTAGTATTAGATAATTCAGACGAAGAAGATTAAATTTCAACTACCTTTACTTTTTTTATTGTTACCTCGTCTTTTGTATATGGTTTCTCATTACACTTTATATTGGCCCATTTTGGGTAAATTATAACCCCGAAAAGAATTGCACAGACGGTAACCATATCAAATCCTATGTACAACACATACAATGTAACCATTAAAGGAGGTATCATAATTACATGAAAACCTTTAAAGTGGATATGTGCTGCAATCTCTAAAAGAATAGATGCAGCACAGAAAAAATTATTCAACAGAAGATTTTCAGTAAAATCAAAATAAACCAAAATTGATATGCAAAAAATGGAAAACATAGATGCACCTATAGGTGTACCATATACACTATGACGTGTTGAAAAACATTTTGGTATCAATTTTGCTTCAGACATACCGCATAATTGCCAAGAATCTTCAAATAATTCGGCCATATATAACCCTAAAGCGCCGATTATTGAAGAAAATATAATTGCATATCCCATATAAGGACCACCGATTTGTGTTACAACACAAGACCATGAACAATCACCCGGGTCAGAACCCCAAACAGACCAATTTGTTGTCACCATAACTCCCATAATTATAGGCAGGCAATACGTCAAAATTGTTGCAATAAGCGCGAAAAATAAACCCCTCTTCATACTATAATCTATATCGACAATTTCATTTGAAAATGTAGAGGCACTATCAAAACCACCATAATTCCAATACAATACCATTAACAAACTTTGAACACTATCCAATTTCACAGGCACCATTTCCAATAAACGTGCTGGTTCGTAGTCCCGAAAACAAGCTAACACACAAAATAGAAAAAAAGGTATCAAAACCACCATGGCAGAATACCACATAATACGCGTAAAACTAGAAATATGGTATAAGGCTGGTAATGCAAACAACCATGCTATAGACAACTTTATAATATAGCGTTCAAATGGTGGACGAACACCTATAAATGGTTCAGAAAGCTGATAGACAAACCCTGGATATAATGCATTGTCTATCACTCCACTAGTAAATGACCAATAGGATTCTTGAAACCCCCAAAAATCTCCAAACGCCTTTTGGACCCAAATTGAATAACCACCATTCACTGGGAACTTGGACGATAAATCAGACGTCATTTTAATTATAGGAATACAATATAATATGGGAAATACAACCAAAGAAATAATACCTACACATGGACCCAGTGGTGCAACAACTTTCTCCACGCCCCAAGGACCACCACATACATTAAAATATGTAATCAGTGCAACATCAAACACTTTTAGCTTTTTCATTTAAAACAATTAAACATATATTATATACAAGTTTTTTATATCAAAAATACATCATGGGTAGACGTTTTCTGAACATGTCACCTTTTACACGAAGAACAGGAAAATGATTGGGTTCATCAAATAATATGTTCGTCTTGCTTCCACACATGTTAAAGTCCACACCGGACGAAGTTTAGAAGCAAACGTTCCTGAAAAACTTGAATTCTCTAAAACTTTTGGCTAAAACTTTTAGAGAATTTATGACTTTTTCTAAAACTTTTGGCTAAAACTTTTAGAGAATTTATGACTTTTTCTAAAACTTTTGGCTAAAACTTTTAGAGAATTTATGACTTTTTCTAAAACTTTTGGCTAAAACTTGAATTCGTCGCTTATTTTTTCTCTAAAAGTTTTAGCTAAAAGTTTTAGAGAAATACTTTGCAAAACTTTTTTTTTAAAACAATGGCAGTATAAAAAGATATGTTTTTTTTTATAATATGGATTTCTGTAATGGTCTGTCCAAAAAATGGAATGAATTTTGGGATAAACCCATTTTAAAATATATGCCACTTTTAGGGTCTTGGTGGACAGGTTATTTCCCCCCCTTTGCAAATTTATGGGTATTAATCATTATTATCATCCAGTGTATATGGACATTTATTGTCGTCGAAATATTTGAACCAGACTTTGCAACAACAACATTTGATACCTCAACAGTCATCGGCATTTTAACGGGAACGCTTGCATTCATATTGCCTATGCAATTATCAGCAGCACTCGATAAAAACAAATCAGGGTTGGATAACTACAACCAATTTTGTGCTAAAAACTTGGAATTTGCTTGGGAATTGTCGGCTCTTTATAAAGAATCAAAAAATGATAAAGACCAACAAAAGGCATTGCAAATATTTAACATACTTGTCGCATTCCCTGCATTAGTGAAACATCAATTCAGAGGAACTATCGATTTTGAAAAAATGGAAGACGAATGGTACCAGAGAACGGGACAACGGTCTAAAAAATTTATAGATTCCGCCACAGGGAGAGATTTAAAGCGTATTTTTAATGATAAAATACCAAGCGGTAAAGAGGGCGTCAAACAAATATTTTTACAACTTATGGACTATACTCAAGAATTTACAGACGAAAGTCAAACAGATCTTCGTAGTCCATTATTAGCTACATGGAAATCATTATATTCGTCATGGGTAACCATGACGAATTTAAACGTCTACAAGATTCCGGCCATTTTCACATATGTACTTAATTTTGCACTTGGACTATATATCATATTCCTACCCTTTACCATTATTGGACAAAAATATAACGCTATTTGGATGGTTTCTATCGTTGGATATTTCTTTTTAGGATTAAATCTCGCAGGTCAGACCGTAGCAAATGCTTTTGCAGAAGGTGCCAGGGGGTTTCAGACAGTAACATCGGCACAAAAACAAAATACTTTAGATATCAAACAAGTATGGGGTGTACGAAAAAAAGTTATTCAACATAATTTATCTGCTGAATCCTCATTAGTGTTTTTCCACAAAATCAATACTTAAGTATTTTGATACCAATATATAATGGCATGTAGGATTTGTTTAGAGCCTGCTTCAAATACTGAACCATTTATACAACCATGTAATTGTAGAGGACACGTGGCAAACGTACATAAGAATTGTTTACAACAGTGGATAAATATACGCAAATCTCCCAATTGTGAAATATGCAAATCTAAATATGATAACACCATTGTAACTATTCCATGGTTAGACAGACATCAATTGTTGTGTGAAATATTATTAGGAAATGTATTGTCTTTAATATCTTGTTATAGTCTGTGGTTTCAACAATTATTGGATAAACGCGGTGATTATGATATTGTTACCCTTAGTATTGTTACTATTTGTCAGTTATTACAAATAGTTATATGGACAATTGGATTAAAAAATGGACATATTGTTGAATTTATATTTATACCATTATTATGGTTTTGTTTGTTTTTAATTGTTGAAATGTTATTAATGCTCGTATCTAATATCTGGGATTGGAATATAATATTAATTGGATCTTTCTGTATTCATGGAATAATTTCTTTAATGATGTCATGTATTAGTTTGTACACAAACAGTAGAAGACACACCCAATAGAGATTAAAAAAATATAGTATATAATATATACTATTGTTTATAATTATGAAATATTTGTTTTTATTCGTCGTTGGTATTGGTGCTAATAATATAACTAGTAGTACATTTCAATCAATTAAAGCCCTTGGTTCCATTTCGGGAAGTTCTATTCTTTCTTCGGGCAAAATCGAAGCAGATTCTGTTACCGCCCTTGGTTCCATTTCGGGAAGTTCTATTCTTTCTTCGGGCAAAATCGAAGCAGATTCTGTTACCGCCCTTGGTTCCATTTCGGGAAGTTCTATTCTTTCTTCGGGCAAAATCGAAGCAGATTCTGTTACCGCCCTTGGTTCCATTTCGGGAAGTTCCATTCTTTCTTCGGGCAAAATCGAAGCAGATTCTGTTACCGCCCTTGGTTCCATTTCGGGAAGTTCCATTCTTTCTTCGGGTAAAGTCGAAGCAGATTCTGTTACCGCCGCCGGAGTTGTTTCGGGTAGTTCTATTGTTTCTTCGGGTAAAGTCGAAGCAGATTCTGTTACCGCTGCCGGGGTTGTTTCGGGTAGTTCTATTGTTTCTTCGGGTAAAGTCGAAGCAGATTCTGTTACCGCTGCCGGGGTTGTTTCGGGTAGTTCTATTGTTTCTTCGGGTAAAGTCGAAGCAGATTCTATGGTCGTTAAAAAGGGCATTGTTGTAGGAAATACATTGGTTATAAAGGGAACATTAATTTCAGATGGTTTAAATGTATTAGACAATTATAGAGTTTCAATGGGATTCCAAACATCGGCGGAAGGGTTAGCAAGTATATCAATGGGCAAAAAAACATCTGCTTCTGGACCAACAAGCACTGCTTTTGGATATGGTACATCTGCTTCCGGTTCTTCGAGCATTGCGCTGGGAGATTCAACGACCGCTTCCGGTCCAACGAGCATTGCTATGGGTGAATCATCGACTGCGTCGGCCTCAAATAGTATAGCTATGGGCCATACAACGACTGCTTCTGGGGATAAGAGTACAGCCTTAGGTTCTTACACGACTGCTTCCGGCGAAGTGAGTATAACAATGGGCTATGGTACAGAGGCATCTGGAGATAAAAGTACAGCTTTAGGATATAGTACTTCAGCCAAAGGAGAATCAAGTACAGCAATGGGTGACAATACAGTGGCATTAGGCATGTCAAGTATTGCTATGGGTCATTCAACATCTGCAGAGGGTAAACACAGTGTATCTATGGGCGATAGTACGTCTGCTTTGGGTGAGTCAAGCGTTGCAAGTGGTTATAAATCATCGGCTAAAAGTAAATACAGTAGTGCTTTTGGATTACAAACCTCTGCTCGAAATTTGGCAAGTACTGCAATGGGCGACAGTACGGTGGCTTCAGGTGGTGCGAGTATATCAATGGGTTATCATACTAAAGCTTCTGGTACCTATAGTATGTCTTCTGGTGAACATACATCTGCAGAGGGTTATGTTAGTGTATCGTTAGGGTCGCATACAACAGCGGTGGGTAAATCTAGTATAGCTGTAGGTAGTTTTACAACAGCTTTTGATTTTGGTTCATTTGTCATGGGACAGTATAATCTCGCTGGTTCTACAATGGGCAATAGTAAGCGCTTTGATTCCAAAAACAAAGCATTTGTTATTGGTAATGGAAATTCCGAAACACCGAGCGATGCTTTTAGTATTGATTTCGAGGGAAACATTGATATATATGGAACATTGGATTTGAAAAAAAGTTCTGAAATTCGTTTTAAAGATGAATTTGGCAAGCCACAGCGTCTAAAATTAAGTGACATTTTAAATGTCATAGAGATATTAAATGATAAAGAGCGTTTAAAGGATTATTATAATACGGCGTATAATTAATAAAAATTACCTATAAAGACATTGCTTCTAAATAAACAATGTTAAAATTAGTAAATCTTTTCTTAATAATTGCAACACTCGTATTTTGTGTTTTGAAAAATATTGTATCTTTAAATAAAGTGGATATAAAGGGTGTATCTTTAAATAAAGTGGAATATATATCTGAAGATGTATTAAGGCCATATTTTTTTATAGTGTTTGCTTCGATTTGGGCGTCTATAGCTGTACAGTCTGAAGGTAAGGATGGTTCTGGAAAAAAATTACCAACTAAACCCTTTTTAGGGACAAGTTTCACGTGGTACCGTGTATTAAATATTACAATGACTTTTTTAGTTTCGTTCGAAATTGTAAAATATTCTTGGGACCTTCCATTTTGGATTGCTGCTACTTTTTTGATAAAAGATTATATGTGGTTTATGATAAACCCTAATTTTGGGGTATCCAAATTTAACAAGGAAGATATCCCCTGGCATACCTGGGTATTTCGATTACCTATAACACACTGGATATGTGGTTTAGTAATGATTGCAACTGCAATAGGTAAGCAAGCGACGGGTCACGAAGAAACAACGGATGGTAATTATACATCGCACGACCATGACGTATATCATGAAGCTCATGATATAGACCACGAACACCATGAGAACAGTACTATTTTGTGGCTATATACTAGTATAGTATTTGTTTATCTCGTTTTAACTTCTGTTGTAAGTAAAATGTTAGAACCTGTACAAATTATAGAGATTATTAGAGAATCAAAGCCGTCAACAACATTTAAAAATAAACCAATTAATTTTTAATTTAAATATAACTACGACGTCTACAGACGTTTGGTGAGCATTTTCGAATGTCTTTGGTCCAGTAGCGCACCAGAGGCCATGCTACAGCCGGAATGCCCGTGTAGTGCGCTTTCATTTGTTCGATTTCGATATCTGTAATGGATGCCAGTGGCAAATTTGAGAAATAAGTTTGGTCAAATTCTGGACAATCTTTGACGAGTTCGTGCGTAATGACCTCGTAATTGTACTTGCCATTGGCATCGAAACAGAATGGGAGCAGTTTGGGGTGAAAAGCGTTGGATGCCATCATGTGGTGCATGAAAAACGTCGATTTTCCAGAAGGCCAGACGTGACCAGTAATATTAAACAATGACCCAAAAATCTCCGTTTCTCGTCGTGTCATTCCTTTAAATTGCGATGGGTGTTGGCGCTGTTGACCAGGCGTTCTGAAAGCAGGCGGTAGAGGCGGTGCTTTGGCCGATTGCTTCTGTTTTAAACGAGCTTGCTGTTGACCAGGCGTTCTGAAAGCAGGCGGTAGAGGCGGTGCTTTGGCCGACTGCTTCTGTTTTAAACGAGCTTCCGTTCGAGAAAGGCCTTGGTAAAAAGTAGCATCGTCTTCCGCCGGATTATAAGGTGAAATAAACATCGAAAGTGATGGCTCCCAGCGGCTGATTTCATGGATGACAGACCCTGCGAAGAGTATGATTTGGCCCGGTTTAGTCGTAGCAATCGTTACACGACGCCAGGGCTTCAATTGCTCCTGGGAAGGACTTACAAAATAGCTCGTTTGACCTCCCATTTTTTTGAACAATTCTCTGGCATTTGGGTCGTTACGGCTGCCTTCGTAATAAGAGAAAGTGCGACCGGTCGTCATGCAAAAGATAGCGCCAACGTCTGTGGTGTCTTTAAGCACGTGTTCGCCTTCCAAATGGGCCGATTTATATCCTTGGTCGTCGTTTTTAAAATTGCAACGAAAACGATTGGGTCTAATTTTCCAATCTGAAGTGCCGGCAATTCTGGTGCAAATATCGTCAATAATGGACGAATCGAGCACGGAATCGTGCGTAGTAGTGGCGTAGGAATGCCACATGCCTCCAGCAATGCCCGGAAGGCCTTTAAATGCGCCCCAAGTGAAGTCTTCCCAACGTGAAGGTTTCGGAACTTTGTATTTTGGTTGAACTCTTGGGTTGAAACATCTGGTCAATTCGAGGCCGTCAATCTGGGTTTGCAAGTTTGCGTCCACGATGACGGCATCTGATGCCCCTGAATGAAGCGCCTCATAGGCGGCATTCACTGACGTGAATATTGGGGCCTGAATGCGAGTATTTGGGTTCCCACCAGTGTTGCGTTTCTTGGAAGGGCGCATAGACATAGTTTTATTGAAATAGAATATTTATAAAATTGAATGGTTATTTTAGATGATATAGTATAAATATTATATAGTATAAAAAAGTTTAATAGAAATGATTGGTTCTTAAGGTTTGATAATAGCTATTGACAGCTTGAGAAATGACATCATTACCACTAAAATGTTGAACACATATGTTATGGATTCGAGACCAAAAAACAGTGTATCTTTTATATGAATATTTTAAATCATTTTCTAATTGGTTTAAAGACCGTATTACATTAATTTCAGAAGTAAAGCGTCGAATGGTCGAGATGACATCTTCGTAATTTTCAACTTGACTTGCATACCAGGCGCCAATACAGGCGGGTCTGTTTGACCATTTTTTATTGTACGGCGAGTTTCGTATGTACATTCTGTGCCAGAAAAGAGACGTATGGGCGCGAAAGACGCCGTTATATCCGGCCGCATAATGAACTGGACAAGGATGCGAAGGTTTACATTTTTTACATTGAAATACATGGAAAAAATTCCACTTACATTGAGTACATGTGTGGGTTTTATCCAACGTGCCACCCCTGAAAGCGATTAGATTTCCAATAGAAAACGTCCCAATACTATTGGAGCCTCCAATGATGGCTGGATTATGCCAACAGTTGGGGCACGCATCGTGTTCACTTAGATTATTCATTGTGGTAAATTTAATGTCATAGATATTCCATTTTGTAATGTAATATCTAATGCGACTCGAGTTCTGTCTGGAGAACTCGTAACCCAATCTATTAATAAGCACACACCCTGCCAAGTTATTAGTGTGTTTTCTATTTTAATCATACAAGGAGGGGTTTCGTCGGACGGAAGACCATCATATCGAAGCTTATTTAATAAAGAGCCCAAATCGTTGTCGTCGAAAACAACCTGGTTGTTTTCTAGAGATGTAATATCCAGTGACGAACATCCCCAAAAGTTCCAATAACTTTGTATTTTTTCAATACATGTTGGAACATTAAATTGTGAACAGTTAATGCTGATTGCCTTTGTATGTCCATTGTATGTAATATTTTCCCCGTCTACGTTTACAATTGCTCCGTGTCTTATTAGTTGTTGATTAATTCGGTAATTAAATCGATTGATTTCCATTGTGTAGAAGGAGGAGTTTCTTTCCGCGAATGTAAACCCTTCAAAAACATTTGGAAGACCTATTTCGATAATAACTGTTACAAAATCATAGATAATGCCATTGTCAATCCAAATACCAGGTATTTTATCATTTGTACCAGGCATATTATCATTTGTAGTTGACAACATTTTAGTGGTTAACCCCTGTAATAGTTGCCTTAATCTGTTAGCCCGTTCAACTTGGCGTTCTGTAGACATCTTTTCTACAATATCCAGAGATGCTTCTGATAACAACGCCAAGTTGGACATTTTAACAAAAATGTCATATTCTCTATCACATAAAAATCCAAATATTTGTATTAGTTTGTCAAGACTACAATGTATTAAGTCATCATATTCCCAATGTTTCAATGGGGTTTGGAATAATTCTGTAGTATCTATATCTTGTTGGAGACCTTTGTCCCACATTCCCAGAATTTTCTGAGAACCTGGCACATTACCTACAAACCAATGAGGAGGTGGTTCGGCAGCTTGAAACTGAGAATACATTTTCCATTATTTATAGACCTTCTAATAGTGGAAATTTGTTCAATGTCATTTCCTCGCCCTCAAATGACCTGGACAAACACGGTCGCTTGGACGTGTGAAACATGTGGTAATCAGTACACAGAAGCTTTCTGTGGACGCCTGCGACAAATGTGTCTCGAATGCGGTACTCTTTTCGTCAAAAACGCGTCTCCCGTATGGTATTCTCACCAACATCAAGAAAAAAAGGGGTATCATACCATTTGCGAGACGGTCACCGGAAAATTGGTTCGTTGTACTTCGACTGGTCTAAAGCCCGGCTTTGACGACGTTATGGACATGGGAAGGCTGTTTAAGTTCCACGAGACTGTTGAAAATGGTTCAGAGCCCTCTGTCCTCTCCAAAATGGCTTCTCCACCGCTGCAATAAAAGATGTATATAAGTTCATGGTATTATTTAAAGATGGGCTCTTATTTGACCAAAAAACGCGAATGGGCACAAAAACAAGATTGTTGCGGCGGAACTGTTGTATCAACGCCTTCTAACTCTCGTACGCCTTCTAACTCTCGTCCATGTTCACCTTCTCAGCGGTCTGTTTCGCCTTCTCAGCGGTCTGTTTCTCCACCGCAAGCGTCATATACATATTGCGGAAATGTTTCGTGCGGTTCATTGGTAGGAGAAGAGACAATTCGTTCTTGGAAAGAAGCCCGTATTGGAAATAAACAAGTGTATTCTTTTTGTAGCGACGAATGTTGGAAAGAATGGTTGTCTTCGCCGGCACATTTAGGTTCATGGTCTTCTCCTATTTCTTTTTCCACAATAACTCCGCCATCTATTGAGGGGACGTCTCCCCCTGCTGACATGCCTATGCTTTACATATAGTTGGATTTACAAAAATGCATATAAATAATTAGTTTCATTCATATTAAATGTTTATTTATTTGCTGTGTCTTTTATCGGTTGTTTCAGCTTTGGTCAAGCCAGTTGTAAAATGTGATAAAAACGTGGATATTTTACAAGACCGTGTTCGCCTAACTAGTTTGTCCCATAACGATATTGAAACTATGTGTCATGTGAATGGTACAGTAAATGTTCCATCTTCGACTTTTTTTCAGGTTGAGCGTACCTATACTTTAAATAAATATGGTGCAGAAATGTCGGAATCTATTATGGGTATTGGTGTTTATAGTATCGGAAAAAAAAAATTATCATCCAAACAAAAACAACTTTTTGATATTATTATTCATAATGATAGGATAACGCTTGATATTGAAGACGTGAATACAGATAAATTATTCTGTATGTCGTCCTTTGCAGCCGAATTACCCAGACAGACGTGGATATTAGTTCGTTTAACACCTTTGCCCGAACAACAAAAAACTATGATTTCTATTAATGCAGCACCATTGGGCTCGCAGACTTTTAGAAGTTGTATTGTGTATGAATATAAAGGTATTATTAAAGAACACTCCTTTACACTTCATGGTATTACAAAAACAGGTATGGATCAAGATGTTTTGAAAATCACGCACGAAACACCGTTTAAAACTCTCGATTATGTTCAACATGAAATGCGAAAAATTAAATATAAATTGAAAAATGCACAAGAAGAACAAAAAAACACTTTATCACGACAATGGTTGATAAATGTCGGTATCATGCTTCTGTTTATTTCAGTAATATTATATGGCATTTGGAAAATAAAGAAACTACAGAAAACACACTTTCTTTAACGATAGGCGCCGCATTTCTTACATTCCCAATGGCTACGATGGCCTCGGTCTTCCCAATCTCGTTCCCAATTATGGTCACACTTCTTACGAATAGCTTCTTTCTTTGAATTCATAAGTACTTTAAGTTCATCCAATTGATGACTGCGTGCCCAATAATGGTCTCTGAGCATCTTTAATTCTTCTTTTGGGTCCATATAATCATAACTATTATTATAACGATGAAAACGCTTGGAATATCCCAATGTTTTGGAATGTTCTTCAACGTTGTGATGTCTTAATACAAATGTCATGTCATGGTCTAATGTGACGACTTGTTCGGGTGTTGGGTTTTTATTTTTTCGAAACTCTATAATTCGGTCCCAGGCCTTTTCAACAGGACTTTCATCTTCAACAGGATTTTCATCTTCAACAGGATTTTCATCTTCAACAGGATTTTCACATTTTTGTTTTTTTGATTCTTTCGTATTATTTAAATCCAAACACCTTTTCATTTTATAATAAAATACAACATAATTAAATTTTATTTTTCTTATTCTTTACATATTAAGAACTAAACACCAATGTTGCATGTTTATCTAATGTACTCGTGGCCCACGTATTAAATGATTGTAACGTAGCGCATATTTCAGTAACGGAAGACCCAGATACCCACAGATTTAAACGTTTGAATACTAATTCACACTGACGCCAAAATGCATCATCCCAGGATATGTGCCATACTTTTATTTCTTCTTTTTGACCATTTACATTAAAATGAGATACAAACAATGCATTTCGACGATTACAAGATTTCATTTCTAAAATCATCTGTGCAAAATAATAGGGAGGAATAGACTCGTGGACACTCGTATATGGCGACTTTATCTCTAAAATGCCATACTCGCGTGTATCGGTGCCAATGGTACGTTTGTATAAACCATCTGATTTCGCACCTACCGTTCGGTCAAACACATATACATCTTTCACATATTTTAAACGGTATTGTGGCCAAATCTGCAATGACAACGCTTCTTTCAATACTTCTATTGTAATGCGCTCGTTATGACAACCGTGGTTTACGAATTTTTGCCGTTCCTTTGGAATGGGCATTTGAACACCATCCGCAAGATTTTGTATATATATTTCAAACTCTTCCGGTTTATTTGATAAATAACATAGACTTGCTAAACGACTTCCTGTTACATTTAATGCCATATTTAGTTAACATATGTTAACTATTTATACGAGTATATACGAAATAACAATGAGTCTTGTTATTTTTATGTTTTATTTCATACAAGTAACCTGGGTATTTATCATGGTTCAAACATGGTGGAATAATATATTTGGTAAAGAATTAAAAAATTTTACCAAAACAACACTTTCACTCTCCGTTTGACCAAGGACTTATTGACTCCATCAAATTAAAGTATATATGTTAGAACAATGTAGAGATATGTCCAATACAAAAGATTTTTACAAAGATATTCTTAACACTGTGGAGATTCAAAACATTTTGAAAAAGTATAATATTGTATATGACAAAGAGACAGATGTGGAATTTTTTGATGAATTGATATAT
>Ga0209091_10000929_pt1 | contig 26963 bp, 24 predicted proteins | sample ArcticOcean_MG_C_6_FD_187438 | JGI IMG/M metagenome (GOLD analysis project Ga0209091, IMG submission 187438) | Marine microbial communities from western Arctic Ocean - ArcticOcean_MG_CB8_128 (SPAdes) (version 2) | ecosystem: Environmental > Aquatic > Marine > Oceanic | place: Arctic Ocean...
AAGTTCTCTTCAATGGTGCACTGATTTAAATAAAACATTTTTAGGGATTAAAGAAATTTTAAACTATGGGGGACTATTTATTTTTAGTACATTTGGCCCTAAAACATTAACTGAATTATCAGCAATCAATAAAAAACTATCTCAAAATGATACCGTGAATAGTTTTACCGATATGCATGAAATAGGGGATATGTTGGTAGCAAACGGTTTTTCTGATCCTGTTTTAGATTCAGATGAATATACGCTTACTTATAGTAATGTTGAAAAATTATTTATAGATATCAAAAATATAGGTGCCACAAGCTCAAATGGGCAGCAAAAAAATGGCCTTAGAGGTAAAAATTACTTTAAAAAAATTGCTGCAGAATATGATAAGTATAAAAAATCTGGACTACTTCCTGCAACATATGAGGTGATTTATGGGCATGCGTGGAATATGAATAAAAATCAAAACTTCAAAACATTTGAGATAAAACATGAATAATACTTTTTTTGTTACAGGAACAGATACAGGTATAGGTAAAACTTTTGTGACTTGTATCTTAATGCAATTCATTAAATTCCATCATAAAAAAGTCATAGGTATGAAACCAATTGCTGCTGGCATTGATAGGAAAAATGATCAAACTGCTAATGAAGACGTTAACTTACTTAAATTTGAATCAAACCTTAAATTAGAAGTAGGTGAAATTAATACTTATTCATTTGATGAGCCTATGGCCCCACATATAGCTGCTCAAAAACATAATATTGAAATTGATTTTATAAAAATCAAAAAGCATGCAGAAACCTTAAAAAGAAGGGCAGATTACCTTTTGATTGAGGGAGCAGGCGGATACTTAGTTCCATTAGGCGAGAACACTTTAATAGCTGATTTAGTTGAAGAACTTAATGTTCCAATCATTGTTGTTATAGGCATTAAATTAGGTTGTATTAATCATAGCCTTTTGACTATAGAAGCAATATTGAAAAGAGGACAAAAAGTTTTTGGGTGGGTAGCTAATATTTTAGATAATAATATGCTTGAGATAGATGCAAATATTTCCTCACTAAGACAAAGAATAAAGCAGCCTCTTATTGCTACCATCCCATATAGTCCAGACCTAAAACCTGAAAATTTAAAAAATTATGTAACTTGGCCAAATAATTTGTAGAGGTTATTGTCAGCTATATATCTTTTAATTTTTTTTGGTATAAGATCACTTACTTCTTTTTTTAGCTGGAGTCTTTCTCTTATTTCTGATGAGGCTATATCAATATAATCTATTTGGTGTTTATATATATAACCATTTCTTTTAAGCTTTAAATTGTTAAAATTTTCTTCTAAATGCTGCTCATAAAATTTTTTTATTTCATTGTCTCTAATAGAAGAGAGACTGGAAATCTGCCTATCAACTAAAATAATATGAGCGTAATTAAGTAGTTTATCCCAGTTTTTCCATGTATTAATTTTTAAGAAATTATCACTTCCCATGATAAAAAAATTAATCGTATTATTTTTTTCAAAGAAGTGTTTAAGTGTATCAAAAGTAAATGATTTTTCAGCATTTAGACTTTTATCTATTTCATATGTGGACACATTTAATTTGCTATTTGTCAGAGCTAGCTTGACCATATTAAATCTATGATCTGCAGATGTTAAATTTTTATCTGTTACTGATATTCCAGTCGGTATGAAAATTAATTGATCAAGCTTTAACTTATTAGTCAGGCTATCAGCAATCATTAAATGACCATTATGAATAGGATCATATGCCCCACCAAACAAGCCAACTAGAGGCATTGATTTTAAATTATGATCTAATTTCACCTTGACCAAAAACAATATATTTTAGAGATGTTAACCCCTCAAGCCCAACTGGTCCTCTTGCATGAATCTTATCTGTTGAAATACCAATTTCTGCCCCTAGGCCATATTCGAAACCATCAGCAAATCTTGTTGATGCATTAATCATGACACTTGATGAATCAATTGCCCTAATAAATTCAAGCCCATTAGCTTCGTTATCTGTAATTATTGCTTCAGTATGCTTAGATGAATATTTGTTAATATGATTTATTGCTTCTTCAAGAGAGTTGACAACAATACATGAAATATATGGACCAAGATATTCTTCAAAGTAATCCTGGTCGGCGGCAAGTTTTATTTCACCAATAATATGTTTTGTTTTTTTACATCCACGAATTTCGATATTTTTTTGATCAAATATTTCATAAATTCTAGGAAGAAACTCTTCAGCAATTTTTGATGATACAACAAGTGACTCAAGCGTATTACATGTACCTAGCCTTTGTGTTTTTGAATTGTCTACGATAGAAACTGCTTTATCAATATCTGCAAATTCATCCACATAAATGTGACAATTACCATCTAAATGTTTAATTATAGGAATTGTCGCACTATCAATTATTTTTTGGATAAGACTTTTACCTCCTCTCGGGATAATGACATCAACAAATTCATCCATCTTTATCAGACTGTCAACAAGCATTCTGTCAATGGATTCAATAATTTGTACAGCTTTTTCGGGTAATCCTGACTCAATTAGAGCTTCAGAAATTAATTTTCCTAGATACTTATTAGAATTAATTGTTTCACTACCACCTCTTAAAATAATGGCATTGCCTGCTTTGATAGATAATGTGGCCGAATCTATTGTTACGTTGGGTCTTGATTCGTAGATCATCCCAATCACACCTATCGGGACTCTCATCTGACAGACCTCTATTCCACTTGGCCTTTTTTTTCTATTAATTACCTTACCAATTAAGTCTTCAAGGTTTTTTACTTGTAATATTCCACTGCACATACTTTCAATATTAGATTCTGATAACGTCATCCTATCAATAAAAGCGTCATCAAAATTACCCTTATTAGCTTCTAAAAGATCTAAAGAATTAGCTTCAATAATATTTTTTTGATTCGCTTTAATAGACTTTGCTAAAATTTCAAGGAAATCATTCTTTTGGTTGGTTGTTGCACTAGAAAGTTTATGACTTGCTTTTCTTGCATTAGCTCCAATATTTTGAATGTATTCATCCATTTTTTAAATTTATTCCTCTATTCATCATTTTTGCTATTCCCATTGAAAACCTATTTATTTCTAACCAAGGGTCTCCTATTTTAATTCCCTTACTTATTTGATCTATCTCTTGAATTTTACTTAAGCAAGCTTCTACTTGTTTTGTACTTAATGATCTAATTGTTTGTGAGGCTAGATTCTGAGAAGGACCGAATATTCTTAATTTCATTAAGATATTTGAGTTAATAGATTGATTATTTGATAACTTAATTCTAGAAACGGCTTTGAAAAACCAAGCGAATAAGCCATTAATCATTAAAGGCTGCATACCTTCTTCTTCAAGATAGAGGGCGGCTTCATTTGTTTTTTTTATGTCTCCATTGATGCAATGTTCAATAAAATTAAAGCCATCATATTTTGAGCCATTAGTTATAAAACTTAAAAGCAATGATTCATCAATTTCTTGCTTACCATAGATTAATTTTATTTTTTTTATATCATTCTCGGCTTGCATTAGGTTGCCCATTGAGTAATTGATAAGAAGTTTTTTGGCTTCATTTGTAAGTTTCACTTGATGAAAGTGAGTTCTATCTTTGATTGCTTGAGAGATTTGTTCAATATCAGGTTCCTCTGCAACTATTACCAGACTTAAATTTTTAAGTAGCTCAAACCAATTTTGCTTTTTGTATTCTTTAAAATCTTTTTTAAAATAGAAAATAAAATTATCTTCGACGTTTTCATCTATTTTCTTTAGAATATATTCCTTAATTTCTTTTTTGATAACCCCATCAGATACTTCAAATTCATATATTATTCGTGAGCTAAAAAGTGATTGATTATTAAACGTGTGATCAAGCTGATTAAGGTCAATGCTGTTTTCAACTTTTATTTTAATTTTATCTATGGAATCATTATGACATGACTTATTGATGTCGTCTTTTACAGCACAAATCTGTACGGGTTCTTTTCCAACAACAACTAAACAATTTTTTTTATTTTCTTCAAGATTGGAAAGTATATTGGTAGGTGCAAATTTTACTAGCATTTTATTTTGAGAGTGAGATTTGTGTAGCCATTGTTTTAATTAACTGATCTTCCATACCCGATACAAGCCTCTTTTCCTCTTCATCTTTAGCAAGAATATCTGAATCATCATATGTATAAGTTCTGGAAGCTTCAATAGATAAAGGTTGGTTCCATTGGCCATCTTTACTTTTGAATCTATAAGTAACCACATAATCTAATTGATATTCACTAACGAGACCTGTGCCTGTTAATGTCAATATTGTTTTAGTAAAGTTATTTTTTATTATTTCTACAATTTTTTCTGCTTCGGAGACATTTGTTATAGAGATTCCACCTTGTCTAAATTTCCTTTGGAGAGTTTTATTGAAGCTAGGCGTTCCTCCTGAAATTGAAATTGAATCAAAATTTGCTTGTATATTACCTCTTAACTGGAAGCCACATGCGCTTATCATTAAGATAAGCCCTAAAATAGATAATTCTTTTAGAAAAATTTGCATCATTTAATTTTTAACCACAATATTCACTAATTTATTTTTAATATAGATAGTTTTTAATATTTCTTTGTTATCCGTATATTTCTTTATATTTTCTTGAGAAAGAGCTTTATTTTTAATTTCACTTTCTGAATCTTCAATTGATATTAGCATATTTGCTCTCAACTTACCGTTCACCTGAAGCACAATTGAAATTTCATCTTTAATTAGAGCATTTTCGTCAACTTTTGGCCATTGTGATTTTTCGATTGAATTTTCAGGATTAAGAATTTCCCATAATGCCTTTGAAATATGAGGTACAAACGGATTAAGCATCAATATGACGCTCTCAAACATTTCTTGCCTTAATTTAAATGATATCGACCTCATATCATGAGGTTTTGTATAAGCATTAATGAGCTCCATAATTGAAGATATGGCTGTATTAAAACTATTACGCCTATTTAAGTCGTCTGTTACTTTTTCTATCGTAGAGTGAAGTTTATAACGTAATTTATTTATTTCTTTTTCACTTATACTTCCTAAATCTTTATTATTATTTTGGTGGACGAAAGCTAATGACCAAAGTTTTTTTAAAAATCGGTGAGAGCCCTCAATACCTTTGTCTGACCACTCTAAGCTTTGTTCTGCCGGGGCAGCAAACATAATAAAAAGTCTGGCAGTATCAGCACCATATTTTTTTATTAATTCATTAGGGTCAACGGTGTTTCCTTTTGATTTTGACATCTTGGTCCCATCTTTAAGAACCATCCCCTGCGTCAATAACTTTTTAAATGGCTCTGCAGTGCCAACTAAATTCATATCATATAAAATCCTATTGAAAAAACGTGCGTATAAAAGATGCAAGATCGCATGCTCAATGCCACCAACATAGTAGTCTACTGGTAGCCAATATTTTGCTCGTTTATCAAGCATTGCATCAGATTGATTAAAACTCGCATATCTAGCAAAATACCAAGAGGATTCAAAAAAAGTATCCAGTGTATCAGTTTCTCTTTTTGCCTTACTACCGCAATTTGGGCAATTACACTCTATAAATTCTTTTAGTTTCTTTAAAGGTGATCCTTGTCCATCAATTTTAATATTTTCAGGTAATTCTATAGGCAGATCTTTTTCGTCGACTGGAACATCGCCACATTTTTCACAATAAATCATGGGTATAGGGCAGCCCCAATATCGCTGTCTTGAAATACCCCAATCTCTTATGCGGTACTGTATTTTTCCTTTACCTTTCTTTAAGGATTCAATTTTTTTTATAATAATTTTTTGAGCACTTGAGCTCTCAAGTCCATTAAATTCATCTGAATTAATCAATTTTCCATTGCCTGTATGGGGTAATTCATCAAGTACTGACTCATTTTTTATTACCTGTATGACACTTAATTTATATTTTTTAGCAAACTCAAAGTCTCTTTCATCGTGTGCAGGAACCGCCATAATTGCACCTTCACCGTATCCAGCTAATACATAATTTGCAATCCAAATAGGTATTTTTTTGTTTGAAATGGGATGTAAGACGTATAGGCCAGTGAAAATCCCTACTTTTTCTGCTGTAGCTATATCAGCTTCTGAAACACTATTACTAAGCTTCTTTATAAATGATTGTATGTTAACGTCATCAATCATTTGACATAATTTATGTTCTGGAGCAATTGCTAAATATGTTGCTCCCATCAAAGTATCAGGTCTTGTGGTATAAACTTTTATGCTGTTAGTCTTATTTTTTAAAGAGTCCTCTGATGAATCAGCATTATGTATAAGTTTAAAATCAATCTCACAACCTTCACTTCTCCCAATCCAATTTTTTTGCATTGTTTTGACTTGCTCTGGCCAATCATTCAAATCTTTAAGGCCGTCAAGAAGATCGTCGGCGTATTTTGTAATTCTCATGAAATATTGTGGGATCTCTTTTCTTTCAATCAGCGCGCCTGATCTCCATCCTCTTCCATCAACTACCTGTTCATTGGCCAAAACCGTTTGGTCAACTGGGTCCCAATTTACAGTCGATGTTTTTTTATAAATCATATCCTCCTTATAAAGTTTTAAGAAAAGCCACTGCTCCCATTTATAATATTCAACAGAGCATGTTGCAATTTCTCTTTGCCAATCAACGGCAAGTCCGAGCTCTTTAAGTTGCTCTCTCATATGTTCGATATTTTGATATGTCCATTTTGCTGGTGCTGTATTATTTTGAATCGCAGCATTTTCAGCAGGCAGGCCAAAGGCATCCCAACCCATAGGTTGCATAACATTAAACCCATTCATTAATTTAAATCTTGAAATTACGTCACCAATTGTATAATTTCTGACATGACCCATATGAAGTTTTCCACTTGGGTAGGGGAACATGGATAAAACATAATATTTTTTATCACTTGAATTTTCTGCCGATTCAAATGTTTGATTGGTATCCCAAAAAATTTGAATATTTTTTTCTATTTCTTTAAAAGGATAGTCTTCTTGCATATTTATTTTAATTTATTTGCAATCTTTGCATTTATATTATCAGGCTTATCTACTCCATCAATTGAAATAAATTTAAGTGTTTTCGATGAATCTTTTTCTGCTAAATCTGAATAAAAATTAACAAGTGGTTCTGTTTGCTCATGATAGGTTGTGAGCCTCTTGATAATTGTACTTTCTTTATCATCATCACGGATAATGAGTGGTTCACCTGTAACATCGTCGATTCCATCTTTTAATGGAGCGTTGTGAGTTATATGGTAAATTCTCCCTGAAGCAAGATGAATTCTTCTCCCTGTGAGTCTATTAATAATTTCATTGTCTGGAACAGCGACTTCAATAACATACTCAATGGAGATTTCAGCATCTATCATTGCTTGAGCTTGCATAATTGTTCTTGGAAAGCCATCGAGAAGAAAACCATCTTTGCAGTCATCCTCATTTATTCTTAGTTTAACTAAATCAATTATTAGATTGTCAGGAACCAACTGTCCTTGATTCATAAAATCTTCAGCCCTCAACCCTAAATCTGTTTTACCTTTTACTGCTGCTCGTAGCATATCACCTGTGGATATTTGAGGGATCTTATATTTTTCTTTTAAGAAGGAAGCTTGTGTTCCCTTCCCAGCTCCTGGAGCACCAATTAATATTATTTTCATTTTTTACTCCTAAAAAAACAGTTGAATTATATCAGCAATCAAAATTTATATTATTTTGCGTGACATAATTTTCTAATTTTATGAATTGTTCAATAGTAAGTGTTTCAGCACGAATTTTTGGTGATATTTCAAGGTTTAAAAAATCTTTATCAAATAAAATATTTTTAAAGTTATTTTTAATTGTTTTTCTTTTTTGGGAAAAAGCTATTTTAATAATTTGTTCGAAGCTATCTTTATCAATGACTTTATGGCTAACCCTTTTCTTTCTTATCAACCTAACAAATGCAGAAGTAATTTTTGGTTCTGGGGAAAATGCCTCTGGTGGTATCTCAAATAAAAGTTCAGTATCAAAATAATATTGAAGGATAACCGATAACCGACCAAAAGATTTGTTTGATGGTTTAGAAGTTATTCTCTCAGCAACTTCTTTTTGAACCATGAAATACAGTTCAAAAGAAGGGCTATCTATTTTTGTAAGTTTTAAAATTATTTCAGTCGCTATGTAATAGGGTAAATTTCCAATAATTTTATTAAATTTTTCAAAGTACTCATTATTTATACTTAATATATCTTCAGCTAATATCGATATGTTTCTAGGGCTAATTTTATTCTTTAAAATTTTTATCATATCAGGATCAATTTCAATAACTGAGATATGATTAATTTTCTTTAATATTGGGTCCGTGATTGCACCTTTGCCCGGTCCAATTTCTAGGATATTGTTACCTTCTTTTGGATTAATTTCCTTAATTATTTTAGATATAAAATAACGATCAACTAAAAAATTTTGGCCAAATCTTTTTTTTGCTTTCAATATTGATTTTTAGCTAAATTAATTGCTAATTTTATTGATTCAAAAAAACTACTAGGGTCAATTTTATTTGAGCCAGCAATATCAAGTCCAGTACCATGGTCTACCGATGTCCTTATAATTGGCAGTCCGAGTGTGACGTTAACACCTTTGCCAAAGGTGAGAGCTTTAAAAGGCGCTAATCCTTGATCATGATACATTGCTAGGTAACAGTCCGTTTTTTTCATTATTTTTGGTGTAAATGCAGTATCCGCAGGAATAGGGCCATTAACAGAAATACCTAATTTTTCCATTTTACAGATCGCTGGCTTTATTATTTTTATCTCCTCATCACCGAATTCACCATCCTCACCACTATGTGGATTTAAACCTGTTACTGTGATTTTTGGATGCGTTATATTAAATTTTTTTTCCAGGTCATGGTGAAGTGTGGAAATGGTTGCACATAGGCTTTTTTGAGTAATGTTGCTTGGAACATCTTTGAGTGCAATATGAGTTGTAGCGAGAGCTACCTTTAATTCTTTATTTGATAATAACATCACTTCATTACCTTTAAGACCACAAGCGTCAGCAATATATTCTGTGTGACCAGTAAATTTATTTTTTTTTGATGAAAGAATTTTTTTATGGATTGGAAGTGTAATTAAGGCATCAAATTTCTTACTTAAACATAACTCGATTGAATTTTTTAATCCTTTTAACTGCATTAATGAATTACTTTTATTTAACTGTCCTGAAACAACTGGATTTTTATAATCCAAATTAATTATTTTTAGCTCTCCATTTCCTAAATGCGCACCAAATTTTGTCGAAAAAAAGATGTTTTTTTTCTGTTGTTTAGCTCTTGAAAGAATAGCATCTTTATTTCCAATAATTGTGATATTTGCCAGAAATTTTTTAAATGCAAGCATCACACAAAGATCTAGTCCAATTCCTGCTGGATCGCCAGAAGTAATGATAAGATTGGGTACTCTTTTCATTAGTTTTCATATAGCCATATTTCTACATGAGCTCCCTCTCTTAATGTTATAACCCAATCATTGAATCTCATATTAGTCTTTTGCTTAAGTAAATTTTCTTTCACTCTTTGCCTTAATGTTTCTGATGATAGATCTTTTTCTCTTCTATCATTTACTTGGATTAAATGCCAACCAAGTGCCGTTTTAACTGGCTGGCTAATTTCATCTAATTTTAAATTATCCATTTCTTTTTCAAATTCAGGGATAGTATCTCCTGGATTTATCCAACCTAAATCTCCTTTATTTGCAGCGGAACCATCCTCTGAATATTTTTCTGCAGCTTCGGAAAAACTCATACCTTCGATAATTAAATTTCTAATGTGTGCTAGTTTTTTCTTGATGTCATTTTCAGATACAATTTGATTCTTCTTGAGTAAGATTTGTTTAACATTTGATTGTCTAACAATAATCGTTTCCATTTCAAATTCTTCAATTCGATTCAATTTTATTAAATGGTAGCCACTTGAGCTTTTAATTGGTTTACTTATCTCTCCAATTTTCATTGATTTTAAATTCTCTATAAATATGTCTGGAATCTCATCAATTGTTTTTATCCCCATTAACCCACCCTTCTCAGCCATAGGTCCATCTGAATAATCTATTGCTACTTCATTAAAATTGTTTTCTTTAAGGTGATTCAATACTTTATTTAATTTCAATTTTGTTTTTTCAGTATCACCATCACCATCCCTAATATATTCTATCAAGATATGAGAATAATCATATTTAGTAGGAGTCCTTTCTTTTTGAAGCTCAATGAAGTTATCAATTTCAAATTCAGATATTTTCACATTTGCGCTAATAATTCTTTTTTTTACTTGATCAAAAATTAATTGAATTCGAATATCCTCTCTAAAGTCAGAATAACTTGAACCATCTTTTTCGAGTTCTTTAATTAACTCTTCCATAGTTACGTTGTTAGACTTAGCAATACTCTTGAGCACATTATTGAGTCGTTCGCCATCAATACTTATACCCTGCATTAATGCATATTCAATCACTAGTTTTTCAGTAATTAACTGATCAAGAGATAATTTTGTAATTTCCTTATCAGTAGGTATTGCTTCACTTTTTTGTGAATATGTTTTTTTAATCTTCTCTTTTTTTTTATCCAGTTCTAAGTTTGTAATTGTCCTTGTTTCAACAATGGCGATGATACTATCAACTTCAATATATTTTTCATTAGAAAAAACCATACTTATAAAGAAAGTATTTTGAAAGATTATTAAAACAAAAATAATAGTAATTTTAGCAATCATTTAATCTAAATTTTTCTCACGGTATTGATCAGGCAAATCACTTGCAAATTTACTACCTTGAACTGTTCTATTCATTTTTTCAAATAACCCTGCTTTTCCTCCTTGGCCAAATGATCCAAGATCACCTATTTCTAGCATCAAGAAATATGTATTTGTAGAATTTTTATCTGTAGCTAACTGAAGTCTATGGAACATAAATTGTGCTGACCAGCAACCCGCATCATATTCAGTCCCTAGCATTGATTCAATATCATGGTTTTCAACAATATCGTAATTATAACTTGCCAGCGCTGACCAACCTGAGCTTATTGGCCATTGACCAGATAGTAAGTATTGTTTTACATCGTATGTGCTTGACGATGGATTTCTTACTAGACGATAGGAAGCATTAAACACTTTGCCTGGTTCAGGTGAAAATTTTGCTGCTGAAGTAAATGTATTAGTTACATCTTCAGAAACATTATATTCATAGTCAGTTTTTAATTTAAGCGATTTTGTTAAATTTGCTTGTGCACTAACTAAAAAATCTGATTTATCTCCCTTGTATGATGAGCCATCAAATTGCGGTTCATTTAATACCTTTCTTTCAGATAAGTAAAATCTCTGTGCCATAGTCAACGACATCCAACTGTAACCAAAATCATCTATAACTCTTGAAGTCAACGCTGTTGTAATTGCATTAGTGTCCATAACCCTATCTTGTCCAGAAAACTGATTTTCTTGGAAAATTGTTGTTGAATTTAATTCATTCAAAGAGGTGTCAAACATCGGAAGTTCAGTTTGATCTTCATAAGGGGTATAGGTATAAAAAACTCTTGGTTCAAGTGTCTGGATAAAATTGTAGCCGCTCAGTTTAAAAGGACGATCAAGATATAAGCCAGAATCAATTGATACGGTTGGAACGGCTATGCTCTTCTGTGAGGTTTTAGCATCATCAAGGTCATAGTGCCTTAGATTTGCTATGAATTTTGGTTTTAAGTAACCAAAACTAGCTTCCATTGGATATGAAATACTAGGAGTCGAAGCAACTCTTGAGCCGGTAGCAATATTATTTGCTGCATTATCACCTTTATCGAATTGGTCATACATAAAATTTAAATCTGTTTGTAAAAACAGTGATTGATCAACTTTATCCTCCCAATCTTTTTTTAAACTTACATAAAAACTCGGTTTAAGTTCATATGGAGATGCGGACGTTAGGTTTTGAAACTGTTGAACTTTCAAACTAGCTTTGATATCTGATAAATCATCAGTCTTTTCATAATCCAAGTGCGCTGTTTGTCTCAAACTTACCTGACTCGTAACGGCTATACTTGTTGACATATCTGCAAAATAATTATTGTCATTATTTTTGACTTTTTCATATTCAATCGAACCAGTAAACCCATGACCAAAATCATGTTTATGATTAATGTCTAATAGATATCGGTTATCGATATCAGAATCCTTATCATTATGTAAATATTGAATTTGAGAAGTTCCTTGAAAATTTTCATTTAGATATCTAAATTCACCATCAAATTGTAATCCACGTTTTGCCATATTTCTTGTTGTAATCGTCCCATCATACGTAGGGGATAAATTAAAGTAATATGGGATTGACATTTCAAACCCGCTACTGGTTGTACTTCCAACAGTTGGAAGTAGCCAGCCTGATTTTCTTTGTGAGGTAAGGGAGAAATCAACATAAGGTGAGTACATGATCGGGATACCTTTAAGTGAAAGTACGGCATCTTTTGCTGTAATTTTCCCTGATGATTGATCCATAACTGTCTCCTCACTTGTAATAAACCATTCATTTTGGCCTGCTTCACAAGTTGTAACCTTAGCAAATTCTAATTTCGTTTTATCTTCGCCCTCTAAAAATATTTTTGTAGCAGTACCACGAAGTTTACTATTAAACCTTGAAGCTTTGATTTTAGTAATTGTTGAACCATCATCTGCTTTTTCTAGACTAATAGATTCATTGATATTTGCAACAAAAGATCCATTTGCAATAGACCCTGTATTTTCAGCTAACGACATTTCCAGCTCAGTGCCCTTCAGCTCAAGGTTAGGAGTGGTAATTGTAACTTGACCTTTCGCATAAAGTTGTTCAGATATTTGATCATACTCAATAAAATCAGCTGTTATTGATTGGTTACCTTTAGAAATTAAGGCATTTCCTGAAACTCTAAGCTTTCTGTCAAGAATACTTTCTAGAGAGTCGCCTTCAATGACCATTCTACTTTCGGTTAAGTTTTTAACAGACGAAGATGGACCTTGATTTTTTTCATCAGCAATAAGATTTGTGTTTTTTAAAGAAAAAAACACAAACAAAAAAATCCATATTTTTTTTGTTCTTAAATTCAAATTATACGAAACCTGATATAGTCATTTTAAGCATTTAAATTTTTAATTAACCTTGGTCTTTATTTTAAAAACTAATATATAAATCAGTGAGTTGTGGATTATAACTCAAGTAAATTAAAAAAGAACTTATTTATTATCAAAGAGAAATTCATTTGGATAGTTCAAAAAGAACAGATTTATTAAAAGATTGGCTCTACAAAAAATTGGAAATAGATTTTTCTATTTCTGCTGCTTCAAATGATGCAAGCTTTAGAAGTTATTTTAGGATAAAAACACTGGAAGATAGCTTCATAGTAATGGATGCTCCTCCACAAAATGAATCAATCGAATCTTTTTTAAAAATCGGTAAAATGTTAAATTCAATTGAGGTAAATGTCCCAAATATATATAAAGAAGATAAGGCACTGGGGTTTATCTTAATGCAGGATTTTGGGAATGATACCTATCTAGATGTCCTAAATGATGATAACCAACTGCGTTTATATGATGATTCAATTGACTCACTTATTCATATGCAAAAATTTGTAAAAAAAGATTTTTGTCCAAGCTATACAAATAAAATACTTTTTGATGAAATGCTTCTATTTGTTGAGTGGTACTTAAGAAAATATAAAAAAATTGAGCTAAATAATAAAGAATATGAAGAATTAATAACTTGGATTGAGGAGATTAGTAAGAAAGTCTCCAGCCAAGAAAAATTTTTTGTTCATCGTGATTATCATAGTAGAAACTTGATGATTCAAAAATCAAATAATCCAGGTATTTTAGATTTTCAAGACGCTTTAGTAGGCCCAATCACTTATGATCTTGTTTCACTTCTTAAGGATGCTTATATTGAATGGGATGAGGAAATCGTCCTAGACCATGCTGTAAGGTATTGGGAAAAAGTTAAGAGTAATAATCTAATCACTAATTTAGAATTTTCAACTTTTTATAAAGATTTTGAATGTATGGGTATCCAAAGGCACCTAAAAATTTTAGGTATCTTCGCAAGACTTTCTATTAGGGACAAAAAAAATCAGTACCTTGAGAATATCCCATTAGTTGAGAAGTATTTAATGGATGCGACAGAGAGGTATCGAGATTTTCATCAGATAAGAAATTTTTTGGATAAAGTAATTAAATGAAAGCAATGATCCTTGCAGCAGGGAGAGGAAAAAGAATGGGTAATTTAACTCAAACCTGTCCTAAACCTTTATTAAAGGTCAAGGGGAGGTGCTTGCTAGACTGGCATTTAAGTAAATTACGTGAAGCTGGTTTTAAAGATATTGTTATCAATGTGTCATATTTATCAAAAGAGATCATTGAATTTGTCGGCGATGGTTCTAATTGGAAATTAAATATAGCCATTTCTGAAGAAGGGGAAGTATTAGAAACTGCGGGTGGAATAAAGAAAGCAATTAAGTACTTAGGCCATGACCCTTTTGTAGTGATTAACGCGGATATTTTTTCAAATTATGATTACAAAAATCTTATAATTAAATCCTTAGACAACAGGAGCATGGGTTATCTAGTTTTAGTCAATAATCCAGAACATAATCTTGAAGGTGACTTTGGCTTGTTAGATGATGCTACCTTAACAATGAATTCTGATAGGCTTTTGACTTTTTCTGGCATTGCTATTTATGATCCCAAATTTTTTTCTGAATTAACAGTGGGGAGTAAAGTTAAATTATCACCAATATTAGAAATTGCAATAAATAAAAAATGTATTAAAGGTGAATTATTTGAAGGGTTTTGGTCAGATGTTGGAACGCCAGAGCGTTTGAATATGATTAATTTAGATGAGTAAAGGCATGAAAGTTTACAAAGAATTTAAAAATAGAAGAGATAAACTTGCATCTATAATAGATGATAGTGTTGCAATCATCGTAAACTCAAAGGAATCCGTAAGAAATAAGGATTGTCACTATCCATTTAGATCTGATAGTAATTTTCATTATCTTTCAGGGTTTCCAGAGCCAGAGACAATCGTAATGATTTTTGGAGGAAAAAATCCAAAATCAATTATTTTTTGTCAGCCTAAAGATGAAATAAAAGAGGTCTGGAATGGATATATATATGGCCCTAAACAGGCATCAAAAGAATTCTTATTTGATGAGAGTTATCCATTGGCTGAGGCTCAAAAGCTTATTCCAAAATTTATAAAAAGTAAAAAAATATTTTTATTGCCATCTTCTAGAGTTGGTCATATCTTTAGCCCTAAGTGGTTCGAGATAAATAATAAATTAAGAGAAGATTTATCCGAAATACTTGATGATATGAGAGTTGTTAAAAATGATTTTGAAGTTAATTTAATGAGAAAGTCAGCAGATATTGCAGCAAATGCTCATATACAAGCAATGAAATTGACCGTACCTGATAAATATGAATATGAAATTGAAGGAGAAATTTTAAATCAATTTTTTAGTAAGGGTGCCCGCAACCCAGCTTATTCATCAATTGTGGCATCTGGTATTAACGGATGCACCCTTCATTATGTAGAAAATGACTCTCAGATGAAGGATGGAGATCTGTTACTAATAGATGCTGGATGTGAAGTAGGTAGTTATGCTTCCGACATTACAAGAACCTTCCCTATAAATGGTAAATTTTCTTCTGCTCAAAAAGAAATTTATCAATTAGTTCTGTCGGCACAAAAAGCTGCCATTAAAAAAGTTAAAGCAGGGCATTTTTTTGATGACCCACACAAGGAAGCACTTAAAATTATTATTGATGGTTTAATAGATTTAGGTATTTTAATTGGCTCAAGAGATGAAGTTTATGAAAAAGAATTATATAAAAAGTTCTTTATGCATAGAACAAGCCATTGGCTTGGTTTAGACGTTCATGATGTAGGAAAATATTTATCTAAAAATAATAAGTCACGAGCTGTAAAGTTTACTAAAGGAAACGTTCTGACTATCGAGCCAGGATGTTATATCTCACCCTCTGACCATGTCTCAAAAGAATTTTGGGGAATAGGGGTAAGGATAGAAGATGATGTTTTAGTCACTTCTGATGGCCATGATGTTTTAAGTAAGAATGCACCGAAAGAAATAAAAGAGCTTGAAGAAATTATTGGGATATCAAATGCCTGATTGTGCAATTATTGGTGGTGGGCCAGTTGGTCTGATATTTGCAATATTAAACCATGCCTGTAAAGGTAAAATTCAAATTTTTGAATCTAAAAATCGTGGCTCTAGTAATCAAGATAATAAAGCACTCGCACTTTCAAATGGAAGCCGACTTATTTTGGAGGAAATAGGAATTTGGGATCGATTAGAGAAAAACATAACTAAGATAGAGAAAATACATATAAGTCAGGCTGGTTCTTTTGGCAGGACTTTATTGGATGCTGGAGAATTCAATGAAGAATCATTAGGATATATTGTTTCCTACGGTCATCTAATGGCGGTCCTTCAAGAAGAAATAGAATGCATAAGCAACGTTAAGATATTTTATGAAACAAAGGTTACCAAATGTATGGATGAAAAAGCTATGCTCAATCTTTCATTAGAAACTAACAACAAAATAAAAAATTTGAAAAGTGAATTTGTTATTTTGGCTGATGGGGCTGCCGAAAAAATTGAAGGGCTGGAGCTAAATAAAAAAATAAAAAACTTTGATCATGCTGCGATTGTAACTAAAGTCTTTACTGAAATGCCTCATCGTAATATCGCCTATGAAAGATTCACCTCTAATGGACCTATTGCATTGCTACCTAATAAAGACGATAAATTTTCATTAGTTTGGACGGGACCAAGCAAATTTATAGAAAAGCTTGAACAATTGAATCAAGAAAGTTTTTTATCACAGCTTCATGAAAGCTTTGGCGACAGAGTTGGAAGCTTTCTAGAGTGTGAGAAAAGAATCTCATTTGATTTAAAACAAACATGTGTGGAAGTAATGCATTCAAATATTGTCGCTCTCGGTAATGCATCACAGACTATGCATCCAGTTGCTGGACAGGGTTTAAACACCGGATTAAGGGATGCATACAAGCTTAATCAGTCTTTAACAGATCACACAAAGATTAAAAGTTTAGAAGCTCTGCTTGATGGATATAAACAGTCAAGAGCGAGCGAGCAAAAAAAAATACTTAATTTCACTGAAACACTCGTAAAAAGCTTTTCGAATGACCTAGTGGGGCTAAAAAAAACTAGAGGTTATGCGCTCTCTTTATTGGATATTGCAATACCTATCAAGCAATCATTTGTTAGAAAGATGAGTTATGGTGAATGATATTCAAAATAAAATTATCATCATAGGTGGTGGTTTAATCGGAGAGCTTCTGCATATTATGTTGAAATCAAAAGGTTTTGAAATCAACCATTTTGCAAAAGCATTAAAAATAAAAAATAGAACTTTTGCGTTGTCTCCTTCCTCTGTCAACTGGCTTAGGTCACTTGGCTTTCCCTCATTATTTTTTGAGTCACTAAGCGAAATTAGAAGTATGAAAATTTTTGATAGTTCTATTAAAAACTCTGTCACCCTCAATGCAGAAGATGCTCACAAGCCGGCACTTGCCTACATGGTAAATGAAAAAGATTTTAATGAAGCGATAAAGAAAACATTTTATAGTGAAAGAGTTTTCAAAAAACTATCTACTGATTTTGAGATTAAAAAAGAACAAGAGCAAGTAATCTTAAAGGTACACAATGAAGAGCATAAAGCATCAATCATAATTGCATGTGATGGTGCTAATTCGATGGCAAGAGAAAAAATAGCAATCAATATACTAAAGCACGATTTTAAGCAGACAGCTCTATCATTTGAGCTTAAAGTTAATTCTGAAATCCAAAAGCAAGCAATTCAATTTTTTTTAAAAGAAAGCATCTTAGCAGTGCTGCCGATTAGAAAGGGATTAGTTTCAATTGTTTGGTCATGCGATCACCAATTTTTTGAAAAACTCAATAACCTTGATGATAAATCTATTGAACATGAATTAAATCTAATTATCGGCAATTATTATAAAGACATAAAAATTGCTTCAAAAAAAGAATCTTTTTCACTTTTTATGAACAGTGTTGAGAGTATTTTTAAGGATCGCGTTTTACTTGTTGGCGATGCTGCTCATTTTATTCATCCTATGGCAGGACAAGGTTTAAATCTAGGTATAAGAGATATTATTTCCTTAGAAAAAAATATTGATAAAAAAGATTATACGGATATTGGTTTGAGAGGTTTTTTACGTAAATATGAAAGAGCGAGAAAAGAAGATGTAAGTCAGATCGGGTTTTTAACGCTTGGCCTTAATTGGATTTTCTCAAAAAAATCATCTATTGTGATTGGTATGATTGAGAAAGGAATGAGTATGCTCGATAAATCAAAAGTTCTAAAAAAACAACTTATTAAAAAGGCTATTTCATGATAAAAATTGCACTGATAATTTTTTTAACTTTTATCAATCTAAACGTTATGTCGGGTGAGAATGAATTGAGAGAAATTATTAAAAAAACTTACCCTGAATTAACAATTAAAAGTATTCAAAAAACAAACTATAACGACCTTTATGAAATTTTTATTGGAGGCCAAATAATTTACAGTGATGAAGACTTTAACTTTTTAATTGTTGAGGGCAAGTTAGTTGATCCAAAAACAAAAATAGACCTAACCTCTGCAAGACTAGAAGAATTAAATAAAGTAGATTTTGACAGCTTGCCTTTTAGAAATGCAATCAAAGAGGAAAGAGGTGATGGAAGTCGTCGAATCGCTGTTTTTTCTGATGTAGATTGCCCATTTTGCAGAAAGCTTGAGAAAGAAACTATATCTAAATTAAAAAACGTAACTATTTATACCTTTTTATATCCTCTAGCCATTCATCCTGATGCAATGAATAAGTCAAAAAAAATATGGTGTTCAGATAATAAAATAATTGCTTGGAATAATTACATGCTTAAAAATACACTTCCTAAAAATGATGGTAATTGTGACACTCCAATTGAAGCAAATTTAGAGCTAGCAAGGAAACTTGGTATATCTTCAACTCCGACTATCATCGTATCTAGTGGTAAAAGAATTGAAGGAGCTTTACCTTATGAGGATATTAAAAAACATATAGAATAATTTTTTTTGTAAAATGGCTTGACTTTTATTCTTCACAGGAGTTAAATTCGGTTCAGGTGTTTGGTTTATTCGTATCAGTCGTTCTTCTAGGTTTACAATCTACAGACAACATATATACAGTAAGCGATTCTTTAGGGGCCTCCCAAATTTGTAAAGGATGTATCGTAATGGCAACAGGAACAGTAAAATGGTTTAATGATTCAAAAGGTTTTGGTTTTATCTCCAGATGATGGTGGTGATGATTTATTTGCTCACTTTTCAGCAATTGTTGAAGAAGGGTACAAAAGTTTGAAAGAAGGTTCTCGTGTGACTTTTGAAGTAACTGAAGGTCCAAAGGGTAAGCAAGCTTCAAATATCCAAAAAGCTGACTAGTAAACAAAGGGTTCCTCGGAACCTTTTTTTACATATTTGCAATAATTTTCGTTGCAAATTCAGAAGTTGATAATGCCTTACACCCAGAAATTTGGGATGCAAGGTCTATGGTAATTTTGTTTTCTTTCAAAGTTTTCTCAAAGGCTCCAGATATTACGTAAGAAGCTTCTGTCCATCCAATATATTCGAGCATCATTTGTGCTGATAATATTAATGAGCTTGGGTTTGCTATATTTTTTCCTGCGATATTTGGAGCGGTTCCATGAGTAGCCTCAAATATACTTGCTCCGTCTGACATATTTGCTCCAGGTGAAATACCTATTCCCCCTACCTGTGCTGCCAATGCATCAGAAACATAATCACCATTAAGATTCAAAGTAGCTACGACATCATGATCTTTGGGGTTAAGTAAAACTTCTTGAAGAAAAGCATCTGTAATCATATCTTTAATAATAATTTTTTTGTTGATAGCGTCTATTTTTCGATTAGTTGGTATTTCGAAAAAACCAAGGTCATTTATTTTTGCATTGAATTCTTTTTTTGCTACCTCATAACCCCATTCTTTAAATCCACCTTCCGTAAATTTCATGATATTACCTTTATGAACAAGTGTGACAGATTTACGATCATTATTAATTGCGTATTCAATAGCCTTACGTATTAGTCTTTGACTTCCTTCTTTCGATACTGGCTTTATTCCAATAGCCGCTGAATCGGGGAAGCGTATTTTATTTTTATCACCAAATTCATCAAGTAATTCTATAATTTTTTTTGCTTTATCTGATGAGTTTGCATATTCAATTCCAGCATAAATATCTTCAGTATTCTCTCTAAAAATTACCATATTCACATTTTGAGGATTTTTAACTGGGCTTGGAACACCTTGATAGTATCTTATAGGTCTTAGGCATACATATAAATCAAGTGACTGCCTTAGCGCAACATTTAAAGAGCGAATACCACCACCTACAGGTGTAGCTAATGGCCCCTTTATAGAGACAACAAATGATTTCAATGCGTCAATAGTCTCATCGGGCAGGTATATGCCTTCGCCATAGACAGTGGTGGCTTTTTCTCCAGCAAACACCTCCATCCAAGCAATTTTTTTACTATTTCCATATGCTTTTAAGATAGCTCTATCGACGACGGCTTGCATTGCAGGTGTTATATCACTTCCAATGCCATCTCCGCATATAAACGGAATAATTGGATTATTGGGTACATTCAATTTTAGGTTAGAATTAATACTTATTTTTTCCCCATCAAGAGGAATACTAATTTTGCTTTCCATTCTTTTTCCTTATTGCTTAAAATTTTATGTTGATCTTATTTAATAAACCTTATGGTGTTATCAGTCAGTTTTCAAAACATGAAAAGTATTCAACACTTAAGGACTTCATACCCCATCAAAATATTTACCCTGCAGGAAGATTAGATACTGATAGTGAAGGCCTCCTTATTTTAACTGACAATGGCGCTTTTCAGAATAAAATATCGAGTCCTAGCAATAATGTTTTTAAAACGTACTTAGTTCAGGTTGAAAATATTCCAAACAATGATGACATAGACAAATTAAGCAAAGGGGTTTTAATTAAGGGGAAGTTAACAAAGCCTGCAAAGGTAAAACAAATTGATGATCCAAATATATGGTCGAGAAACCCACCAATCAGAAAAAGAAAACTTATACCTACTTCATGGTTAGAAATTAAAATTTCAGAGGGGAAAAATAGACAGGTGAGGAGAATGACGGCAACTATTGCTCACCCAACACTACGCTTAATTAGGACGGAAATTGGTGAATTTAATATCAGCGATTTGAAGCCAGGGGAATTTTCTATTGTCGAAAGGTAATTTTTTTTTAAGTACGATGCAAATGATATAATCACTAAACAATAAACTAGGTTAATTTTAAATATGTCAGGAAATACTTTTGGACAAATCTTTACTCTAACTTCCTTTGGTGAGTCACACGGCCGAGCTATTGGTGGGGTTATTGATGGCTGTCCTCCGGGAATGGAGCTCAGTGAGTCAGATATTCAAATTGATCTGGATAGAAGAAAGCCCGGAACTTCAAAGTTCGTTACCCAGAGAAAAGAAGACGACGCTGTTGAAATTTTATCAGGGGTATTTGAGGGGATTACAACTGGAGCTCCTATAGGATTGATTATAAGAAATAAGGACCAAAGAAGTCAAGATTATTCAAAGATACAAGATGTTTTTCGACCGGGACATGCTGATATTACCTATCTTAATAAGTACGGTATTCGTGATTTCAGAGGTGGAGGAAGGTCAAGCGCTAGAGAGACTGCAATTAGAGTTGCAGGAGGTGCTATCGCTAAGAAGTGGTTAAAAGAAAATAGAGGTATAGAGGTTATGGGCTACCTTAAACAATTAGGTGAAATTGAAATTCCATTTGAAAATTGGGAAATAGTAAATAAAAACCCTTTTTTCTCACCAAGTGATTCAATCTTAAAAAATCTTGAGGTTTATCTTAGCGATATTCGAGCAGATAAAAATTCTGTTGGAGCAAATATCTTTGTATGTGCTAAAAATATGCCTATAGGCCTTGGTGAACCAGTTTTTTCGAGACTTGATGCAGACATTGCATCAGCAATGATGAGTATTAATGCAACTAAGGGGGTTGAAATTGGAGCGGGGTTCGGAAGTGTCAAACAAAAGGGCACTCAGCATAGCGATGAAATGAGCTCAAAGGGTTTTAAATCAAATAATGCTGGAGGTGTATTGGGAGGTATATCAACAGGGCAGGATATTGAGGTTAATGTTGCTTTTAAACCTACCTCAAGCATTCCCCAAGATAGACATTCCATTGATACCGAGGGCAATGAGGTTGACATGAAAACGACTGGGCGTCATGATCCATGTGTCGCAATTAGGGCTGTACCAATCGTTGAAGCAATGCTTTCTTTAGTAATTATAGATCATGTTTTAAGGGATAGAGCACAAAATGCTGATGTAGTAAGAAAAAATCCTTTTGTAGATTGACACCTTTCTTTTATAACCGTTTTTCGTGTTTTTATTTCTTCAATTATTTTTTTGTTGGTCTTTTTGTATCTTATTGGGGAATATATCTAAAATCATTGTCTTTTGATGCATTTCAAATTGGAGCATTACTTTCACTTTTTCAAATATGTAGAATTTTTGCTCCTAATCTTTTGGGATGGATTTCTGATCACTCAGGTGAATATGTAAAATGGATTAAAATAACGTCATTTTTTGGTTTTGCTATTTTTATTGGTGCATTTTGGGCAAATACATTTTTAAGTGTATTTATTGTTATGATGGCAATGAGTATATTTACTAGCTCAACCCTACCTCTTGCTGAATCACTTACGTTATCTAGCTTAAAGGCGAATAAGGCTGACTCAAAATATAGCCATATAAGAATATGGGGTTCGATAGGTTTTATTATTGCTGCAGTTTCCTTAGGTTTCCTTATAGACTCTTATGGACAGCGCGCATTAATTTTCGCATTATTAATTACTCAATTAATAATCTTCCTTCTTGCATTTACCCTTCCAGAAAAAACAATAATTTATAGAGTAGGAAAAAAAAGGTCTATTTGGCCGGTATTAAAGAGAAAAGAAGTAATTGTATTGATGTTAAGTTGCGCCTTTATGGTCTCATCTCATGGCTTTCTTTATAATTTTTATTCAATATTTCTAGAACAAAAAGGATATTCTGGATCTACAATTGGCATGCTTTGGTCGGTTGGAGTTATTTTTGAGATATTAATTTTTCTAATGATGCCGCGGATACTTAAGAAATTTACACTTAAAGAAGTATTGTTAGTAAGTATGGGTTTTGCAGTTGTTCGCTTTTTTTTAATTGGTACATATGTAGATTCATTAGTTATTCTTATCCTTGCACAAACAATGCATGCGGCAACCTATGGAAGCTTTCATGTAGCCTCTATTCAATTAATAGCACACTTCTTTTATAATGAACATCAAGCGAGAGGTCAAACTTTATACAATAGCATAACATATGGTGTAGGTGGAACGATTGGTGGTTTAGGAGGAGGCTATATGATTGGGTATTTCGGTATAGCAAATACTTTTATTTTTTCTTCAGTTTTTCCACTACTTGGATTTTTTGTACTCTTGTTGGGCTTAAAAACCAAACTTAAGGCTGAATTAAAATAAATCTACTTAGCTTTTGATGAGCGCGTATGCAGAGTGGTTGTGTATTGACTCAAAATTTTCAGATTCCACAACAAACGAATTAATTCTTTTATCATTTTTTAATTCAGTGGCAATATCTCGAACCATGTCCTCAACAAATTTTGGGTTATCGTAAGCTCTTTCTGTAACAAATTTTTCATCCGGTCTTTTAAGAAGACCATACAATTCACATGATGCTTGTTTTTCAACAACATCAATAATTTCTTCTATCCAAACAAATTCATTTGCTTGAATAGTTACTGTTACATGTGACCTTTGGTTATGTGCTCCATATTCTGAAATACTTTTTGAACAAGGACAAAGACTCGTTACAGGGACAACCACTTTCATAGAGTTTTTATATACTCCGTCATTAATTTCACCTATGAACGTAACCTCATAATCTAACAAACTTTTAACCTTTGATACTGGTGCAGACTTATTAATAAAATATGGGAAATTCATATATAAATTGCATGATTTTGACTCTAATCTATCAAGCATTGCTCTGAGAATGCCTTCAAAAGACTCAACTGATATTTCTTTATTATTTTCGTTGAGAATTTCGACAAAACGAGACATATGTGTCCCTTTAAAATTATGAGGTAGTTGAACATACATATCAAAGTTTGCAATTGTATGTTGTGCACCACTAGATTTATCCTTTACAACGATAGGGTGTTTGATTGATTTAATACCTACCTGGTCAATATCAAGGTGTCTTTTATCGGCTATATTTTGTACGTCTTCAATTAATTCTGGTGTTGTAGGTCTATTCATGGGTTTATTTAATAGAATATAAAATCATATGATATGTTAGCACTACTTAAAGTTCATAACAATTTTCTTCTTAATACTATTTTTATCTAAGCCACATTGCTTATATATTTCATCTTGTGATCCGTGATTGACAAATTTATCAGGAATACCAAGTGTTAATGTAGGTATTACTATTTTATTTTTACTTAGAATTTCAAGAACCGCTGAACCCGCTCCTCCATGAATGGTGTTGTCTTCAACTGTAACAATAAGCTTATGAGTTTTGGCGAGTTTTATAATTACTGTTTCATCAATAGGTTTGATAAATCTCATATCAATAAGTGTAGCATTTAAATCATTTGCAATTTCAATACAGGTATTGAGAATTGGGCCAAAAGCTAATATAGCTATTTTTTTACCTAAAATAATCGTTTTACTTTTTCCTAGTTTAATATCATTTAAATCTTTATTGATTTTATAACTAATTCCACTACCTCGAGGGTATCTGACAGCACATACACCATTATATTTATATCCATACTCAAGCATCGCATAACATTCATTTTGATTGCTTGGCGCCATTAAGATAACATTAGGGATGCATCTTAAAAAAGATATATCAAAGTTTCCTGAATGAGTTGGGCCATCAGCTCCAACAATTCCTGCACGGTCAATGGCAAATAACATTGGTATGTTTTGAAGAGCAACATCATGAATAAACTGATCATAACCTCTTTGTAAAAAAGAAGAATATATTGCAACAACGGGTTTAATTTTATTGGATGCTAAGCCAGCAGCAAAAGTCAATGCATGTTGTTCAGCAATTCCTACATCAAAAAACCTCTTGGGATATTTTTTAGCAAATTTTGTTAAGCCTGATCCATCTGCCATTGCTGGTGTAATTGCACATAATTGTTTATTCTTTTTCGCAGCGTCTAGAAGCCAACTGGAAAAAACTTCGGTATAAGTAATATTTTTTGTAAGGGTACTTTTTTTACTAATGCCATGAAATTTATTTGGATCAGATTCAGCAGGTGAAAATCCAAATCCTTTTTTTGTAGCTATATGAAGAAACTGAGGGCCACTAAGGGATTTGATGTTTGAAAGTGTATCAATCAATATATCGATATCATGCCCATCAATAGGACCAATATAATTGAAACCAAATTCCTCGAATAGTGTTCCAGGAATCATCATCCCTTTAACGTGCTCCTCTGTTTTTCTTGCAAGCTCAAGTACAGGCGGTAGAGCTGAAAAAACAGCCTTACCAGATTTCTTGACACTGCCATATATTTTTCCAGAAAGAAGTTTCGATAGGTAGTTATTGAGCGCTCCTACATTTTTTGAAATTGACATATCGTTATCATTTAGGATCACAAGAAAGTCGTTATCTGAGGCTCCAGCATTATTTAGGCCTTCAAAAGCCATACCTCCGGTCATACCCCCATCTCCAATAACGGCAATGGCTTTATTTGGAGATTTAGTAATTCTAAAACCCTCACTCATGCCAAACGCGGCAGAAATTGATGTACTTGAGTGACCAGTTCCAAAATTATCATAAATACTTTCTTTTAGGTTTGGAAAGCCAGAGAGTCCACCCTTTTTTCGTAAAGAGCTCATCATATCTTTTCGGCCTGTAATAATTTTATGTGTGTATGTTTGGTGACCAACATCCCAAACAATTTTATCTTTCGGTGCATCGAAAACATAATGAATGGCTAGTGTAAGCTCTATGGCGCCTAAATTTGATGAAAGATGACCACCTGTCTCAAAAACACTTTCAATGAGAAATTCACGAATTTCTTTAGCTAAATCTTTCAGATCCTTTCTAGAAAGTTTTTTTAAATCTTTAGGATTTTTAATTTTATCTATTAGCATTTGTGGTTAGTAATCTCTTGCATAAATCTTATCAATTAAATCATTAAGTGTTTGAGTATTTCCGGGAATTTGTTTTACAAGTTTTTTAATTTCAAAATAAAAGTTTTCTTTTATTTTTTTTGATTTAGTAATTCCCATGATACTAACATAGGTAGCCTTATTATCTTTTTGGTCTTTACCACTAGTTTTTCCAAGGTCCTTAGAAGTAGATGTACTGTCTAATATATCATCTGTGATTTGATATAACTGCCCAAGAAGATATGCTAACTTTGAAATGCAATCCTCTACGGATGAATCAAAAAAATTTGAAATTGAATATGACATCATGCAAGACGCATGTATAAGTTCACCAGTTTTTTTCTTTTGGATTTTTTCTAATAATTTAATATCTAATTCTTTGTTTGAGCATTCCATATCCAATGATTGACCAAAAACCATTCCATTAATACCTATGGCCTTAGAAAGATGAGAAATTAAATTAATTTTTTTTGTGTCATCAATAATAAAATCTGGTGAAACTAAAAATTCAAAAGCTAATGATTGGAGTCCATCCCCAGCTAGAATTGCTTGTGATGCTCCATATTTAATATGGCAAGAGGGTAGCCCTCTTCGTAGTGAG
>Ga0209091_10000930_pt1 | contig 26953 bp, 26 predicted proteins | sample ArcticOcean_MG_C_6_FD_187438 | JGI IMG/M metagenome (GOLD analysis project Ga0209091, IMG submission 187438) | Marine microbial communities from western Arctic Ocean - ArcticOcean_MG_CB8_128 (SPAdes) (version 2) | ecosystem: Environmental > Aquatic > Marine > Oceanic | place: Arctic Ocean...
ACACCCACCCGCCGACAACCAGGATCATCCATGCGAGGTTGCGGGCGAGTCGACGGTTTGGTCCTTTTTCATTTGACAGACTAGCCTAGAAAGGCTCAGTATTAGGGAAGGTTCCACTATGAATAAACTGAGATATATCACCATACTGTTAGGGCCGGCGATTTTCTTCGTCGGCTTGAATACCTTGCACGCACAACTCAAGGACGGCCTGGTTGCCTATTGGCCTTTGGACGAGGTTCAGGGTTCCAAAACGCCTGAGTTGGTCAATGGCTACGACATGGAGTTGACCAATCTGAGTGCCGAGGATGTGGTTGAAGGCAGAATCGGCAATGCCTTCTCGTTTTCCAACGAGAAGCAGACATTGCTGAGCCGGGTGCACGATGAGACCGACCAGTTGCCTGCTAACAAGCACGATTCGCACACCGTCTCCATGTGGTCGAAAGTGGACGGCAACGGGCAGAACGACTTGCGACTGTTCTCGGAGGCCAACACTGGCGACAGCAGTCCGCTGTTTAACATAGGCACGGACAGCGGAGGGGCTAGTGGGTCGATTGATTTTTATATTCGTCAGAGTGGTTGGCCAACGGTGAACCACATCAAGTCTAGCGCTGAACCGTATGACGGTGAGTGGCATCATGTGGTTTTTGTGCAGGAAGAGGGCGAGCGCCGGGTGTACGTGGACGGCGAGTTGGATGACGTGTCGTTGGTGGCAAAGCCTGATGGGACATTCAACGTGAACGACACAACGATCGGAGGGATATTGCGTTCGTCGGCATCGCACTGGGTGACGGGGCTGATCGACGATGTGGCTATTTGGAACCGGGCACTGAGTGACGACGAGGCGGGTGCGTTGTTTGCGAATGGTGTTCCGACAGGGATGAAGAAAAAGCTTCCGCTGGAGATTCGCACATTTGACGCGGAATTTCCGGCGGTTGCCTCAGGTGGCAATGCTATCTTGAACTGGGATGCCAGCGCCGATGCCACCCTGTACCTTGAGCCGAAAGCACTGCTCCATTCAAAGTATAGTCAGGACGGGATCGTCAACTCGGTCTCCCAGTTTGGGGTCGGTTCAATTGAGGTGACGCTCAAGGAAACGACCACCTTCACGCTCAAGGCGGTGCGCGGCAATGAGACGGTGGAAGGCACGATGACCGTTGAGGTGATTTCCGGGGTGGGCGATGGCTGGGTGTTGCTCGACAACTTCGAGAGCCGTGCGTTGGGCTCGATCAACGGCCAGGGTGGCTGGCAGAACCCCGAGGGTACGGCGATCGTGGTCGATGCGGACGGCAACAAAGCGCTGGGCTTTGACGGGCAGAACGACCTCAACGCCCTTCAGTTGCGTTCGTTGAAGGTTCCTGAGGGCACAAAGGCGACGGTGTTCCTTCGCCTGGCCACGCTGGATGACGATGCCTCGGACGGAGAGGTCAACGCCTTGTTTGGCCTCACGGAAAAACCGATACGTTTTGTGGGTGACTTCAACAACGATGCTGGGCCGCTCGTCCGCCTGAGGAAGTCGGAGGGGTTCAACCCGATCACACTGAACTCTCGCAACGGCGTGGGCAACGACTACACGATCGGCGACTCCGCCGTGGATTTTGGGAGCGTTTCCAACATTTGGATCGACGTGGAAAACAAATCCAACGAAGACGGCGACGTTTACTCGGTTTACATCGCGGAGGAGGGCCAGGCCGGGCGCGTGGTGGTCTTTGAGAACTTCGTGAGTGATCGCAACCCGGCTGGCACGGTGGACCTTGGCAAGCCGAAGGCTGACCTGATGTCCCTGCTGGTCATGAGTTCAAACCTGAACGCCGGAGTGGGTAACCTTTTGTTTGATGATATCTACATCAGCATCGGCAAATTCCTCGACACAGTGCCGGCGGCATCCGCTTTTGGTGGTGCGGCAGGTCCGGAGATAGTGATTCATTCCAGCCGCACCTCTGGAGCTGGATTCAGCTTCGACTGGAATTCCAGCGTGGGAAGTCTTTATAAGATCGAGAGGCGAGGCACTCTCAACTTCCCGTGGCAGATTATTGCCGATACCTATCCAGCAGGTGGTGCCGTTGCGGACAACACCTCGTTCACCGATACCGACCTCGGCAGTGCGGCGATTTATCGTGTGGCTCAGCTTGAGTCTCCGCCTTTATTCTTCGATGATTTTGAGTCGGGAGCACCAGGTTGGTCCACTTCTGACTTGGGCGAGAGCGGCACCGAGTGGGAACTTGGCAAACCCAGCAACGGCCCTGGTGAGGCCCACAGCCCGACACGCGCCTACGGGACCGGTTTGGCCAAGGATTACGACGACTATACGGAGGTTTATCTGGTCTCCCCGGTCATTGACCTGACAGGCGTGGACAACGCACGCCTTGAATTTTGGAGTTACCGCGATTGTGAACCGGCGGTTGAGGGTGAGTTGTACGATTGGTGCCAGGTGATGATCCTGGATGAGGATGGCGAATATCTGGTCGATAATCCCATCTGGCTTCGTGGCGGGGAGGCGAAGCAATGGCGCCTCGAGAAAGGCAAGATTCCAACTGGAGCTCTTGGCCAAAAGATAAGGCTCGAATTCAGCTTCTCAAGCGACGGTGGACAGGATAACGGCCCGCAGTCCGGGTGGTTCATCGACGACATGGCCATTACGACCAAGTAAATCAAGGCCAAAGTAGAAGAAGGCTTTTTTTCGCAACCGCCTGGCACCGGGCGGTTGATTTTTTTTTGCATTGGGTACTATGTTTCGTTTTTGTCATGCGCAAGGGTTTTACCTTGATTGAACTACTGGTGGTGATCGCCATCATTGCGATTCTGGCATCGCTGCTGTTGCCGGCGCTCTCCATGGCCAAGCGCAAGGCGTGGATTACCTCCTGCATGAACAATCTCAAGCAGATGGGACTGGGCTCCCAGATGTATGCGGACGATGACAGCCTTGGGCGTCTCACCGGATGTGAGAGCCCCGGAGACGATAACTTGAACTGGCTTTATCCGGAGTTTATTCCCGACAAGGATCTTTTCATTTGCCCATCCACCAGGAACTATATTCGTGCGGAGGACAAACGGGACTTTATCCCCAAGAGTAATTCCCGCTATCTGGGAAAGAGGGAGGTGAAAGATCTGCGGATGATGGCCGCCACGAAGGGTCGAAGTCCGGGACACAGCTATGAGCCGTGGGCCTTCATGGGCGGGGACAATAGTGTCACCACCACCATGCGCGCCTGGAACGGTCGCACCTGGAAGGCAGGCACCATCCTTAAGACTCTTTCTTCCGTTCAGACTTATGTTTACAAGTCCCCGTCCTTCGGCAAAAAGGGAACCAAGGCGAATCCAAGCATTGTGTGGCTTATTCGCCAGGCGGATTACGGTGGTTCGGGAGCGATCAACAATTATCCTGACAAGACCGATCCACATGGGGCTGACGGGGAACCGATTCTATTTGCGGACGGCCACACTGAGTTTGTCAAGGTGAGAAATTACATCCGGGGTCGGGATTTTTCCCAGGACTGGAATCACGGACAGTGAGTGGGGGGCAGGTTGGGGTGCGTTATGAAAGCCCAAGCCACTTGGTCCAGGGAATGCGGGAGAGAATGAGCAGCAGCGATATGGCATACAGGATGAAGTTCGTCTTGTGGGCTGAGTTGGAGTCGCTTCTTTTTGTCTTGATCCGTGCCACCGTTATCAACACCAAGGCGATCAGCATCACCAGCGGATGCTCAAGGGCGTAGAGGCGGAGGTTGCGGCTCTTCATTGCGCGGCCGAAATCTTTAAACGCCTGTTGTACATTTGGGCTTAAAAAATACAAAATTAAGCCAAGCGTGAGCTGGATGTGGGCAACGATGAGGGGTATTATCTTCAGTCAAAGATCAAGCCTGTTTCAGGCAGTTTTAACTATTCCAATGATTTCAGTTCAGCAATAGTTTGTTTTTTATATTAAAGATTCTTTGAAATTTTAGTTTTTAATGCTTAAGTTTTTTTCGTTATGATTTATTTTGGTGTTTTTTATGGTTTAGCTCTCATAGTGACAGGTTTATATGGCTACTTGGAATCCGGAGGAGCTAGCGTTACCGCACTGATCCCAGCATTTTTGGGGGCTCCGATATTTTTGTTATCCCTGGCAAGCCTGAATCAGAAGTTCCTTAAAATTGGAATGCATATTAATGTAGTTATTGCATTAGCAGGATTTGGAGCAACGGCGAAAGACACCATTAGTATGCTATTAGGTAAAGAGTCTGAAAATCAACTTGCAATATATTCAAAATCCATAACTTGTATTTTGAGCCTGATATTTATTATAATATCTGTAAGATATTTTATTAATAACCGAAAGCTAAAAGCTATTCAATAAAAGCCAGCCCAAGTTGATTGTCTTTTGCCAAGGAATCTTTTCCTGTCAACCACCCTCAAAGGGAGAGTAGAATGTGAACAGAGCGTCACAAGGAATAGGAATGCGTAAGCTATAGGTAATGGTTCGGTTTGAAGATTGGATTGAGCATTTTTACCGTAGGATTTCCGTTTGTATCTTCCGTTGCATACCATTTACGCGTCAACACCTGAGTCAGATAATTCAATCGTACTTTCGTTCTGCCGATGATTGATTGGGTGATAGAAACTCGGCAACCATGTTTTCGAGTGTCTTGAGCCAAAGTGGGTGTTCATTCAAGCAGGGGATGAGGTCAAGGCTTTCTCCTCCGGCATCAAGAAAGCTTTCTTTTTCTCTCATGCCGATTTCCTCAAGTGTTTCGAGGCAGTCACTGACAAACGCTGGGCAGATAACGAGCATGCGCTTAATCCCCTGCTTTGCAAATCTAGTCAGTTCAGCATCTGTATAAGGTTTTATCCATGGATCTCGACCAAGCCGTGACTGGAAAGAAACCGAGTATTTCCCCCGTGGAATTCCAGCTGCTTCCACAAAAGCCTCCACGGTTTTGAAGCACTGGGCACGATAGCAGCTGCGGTGCGCTGGATGATTTCCCGAGCAACAGTTATTAGCTACCAGGCAATGGTTGCCGCCTTGGTCGGCTTTTTTTAGATGCCGCTCCGGAAGACCATGGAAGCTGAAAAGCAGGTGGTCGTATCCCAGGTCAAGTGTCTCCTGTGCGCTTACTGCCAAGGCTTGGATATAGTCCGGTTGATCGAAGTACGGAGGCTGAACGACCAGTTTTACGCTGGGAGCTTTGCCGTACAGAATGGTTCTGGTTTTTTCTACTGCGGTTTCGTAGCTGGACATGGCGTAGTGCGGAAATAACGGAATCAAAAGAATTTCATCAACTGCGTGCTCCAGCAAGTTGTCGATCGCTTTCTCGATCCGCGGGTTTTGATAGCGCATCGCCAACTCAACGGGAACATCCAGCCGGGCTTGAAGCTTCTCACGTACTTTTTTGCTGATAACGACAAGTGGGCTTCCCTCGGGAAGCCAAACTTTTCTGTAGGCTTCTGCTGAATCTTTTGGGCGGAAAGGAAGGATCAAGAAATAAACCACACAAAACCTGATAATCCATGGGGCATCCAGTACTCGGCCGTCCATCAGGAATTCCCGCAAATATCGGCGTACATCTCCTACGGCGGGCGAGTCAGGGGAACCCAGATTAACAAGCAAGACTCCTTTTTTATAATTCATCTCAAGTTGATATATTTAAATTGGTGGCAATTCGCCCGGCGGCCTCATGGCCGGATACGATGCAGTCGCCCAGTGAAACTCCGTCTCTACAATGACCGGCAAAAAACAAGCCGCTTTCATCCTGCTCCAAGCATGTCATGAATTGCTTGAACCGACCGTATCCAACATCGTATTGAGGGATGGCTCGTGGATAAAAACATGTGCGCTTGAATGTTGGCTCTCCTCTTACGCCCAAAATAACCCTCAAGTCTTCTATGACTAGGTCGCAGATTTCGTCTGGTGTTTTTGTGACGAGATGAGGGGCACGCAGGCCGCCTATGTAACTTGTCAGGAGAACTTGTCCATCCGGAGCCCTTCCCGGGAATAGGGATGATGAAAAAATGGTTCCGAGCGAATGCAACTTTTCCACTTCCGGGTTTAAGGCTCCAAATCCATCTAGGTGATGCTCCACGTCTTTACGGTGAAACCCCAACACGACACTGGCTACGGGAGCATATTTAATGTGGCTGAGCATCGACAGGTTGACCTTTCTCGACTCACAGGTGACCTGCAACTCCGCCAGTCGGAACGCCGGCAACGCTAACAGTACTCCCGAATATTCCTCATCAGGTCTGCTAGTGTCGGTGTCACTCTTCACCTTCCACGAGCCGTTTTTCCTGGTGATTCCACTGATCGTTTGGCCGGTTCGAATATTTTTTTTAAGTTTTTCCCCTAGTGATTGGATCAAGGTTTCCAACCCTTCGACAAATGAAAACTTGGGTGCGTTTTTCCTGGAGACCCCGCCTTTACGTCTACGCTCCCGGGCGCCGAGTATTTGACCCAAAATTAACGAACCGTAGCGCTGTTCCAATGCGTACAATCTGGGGAACGCTTCACGCACCGACAAGTTTTCTGGTGCTCCGGAGTATATTCCTGCAACAAATGGGTTGATAGCGTAATCCAGGAATTCGCGACCGATGCGCCGCTGTACAAAGGACGCCAGGTTTTCCTCCATTTCAGAAGGGGCTCGACGGATAAAAGGTTCCAGCAGCAACCGCGCCTTGGCGCGATATGAAAAGAGGGGGGTGAGCAGGAATTCCAGTGGAGATCCTGGGAGTTTGAAGGGGCGTTTGTTACGAACGATGTAGCGTTTTTCAGCCTGATCGCTGGAATAGATACGACGATCTTCAAGGCCTAGATCCCGGACAAGGTCTCCGATCAGTGGGGAGGTTTCCAGAATGGTGTTCGGACCACACTCGGCCAGAAATTCACCGTCCCTTACGGTTTGAATGACGCCGCCAATACGGTCAGCAGCCTCAAAAAGAGTGGATGATATGCCAAGTTGTTCCAACTTAAACGCAGCCGTCAGGCCCGTAATGCCGCCACCTATGATTGCAACCGGTTTCAAATAGTCTTCGAGTACCGGGTTGTACTGCTGCTTTCGATGTTGGGATCAAATCTCATGGCGATATTGCGAATAAACAAACGACCGGTGTCCGTTACGGTCAGCCTGGATTTATTGCGGATCAATAACCCGTCCTCCTCCATGTCTTTCAAGCCCTCTAGGGTGTCAGCGAACTCCTCGCAGAAGTTTATGTCGAGACTGTTTGAAAGCCCGTCATAATCTAGGCTTAAGTCGCACATCAGCCGCGTGATCACTATTCGGTATTTTTTCTCATCATCGGTTACGATGCACCCTTTCGCGATCGGCGTTTTCCCGTCGTCGACAGCTTGGTAGTAATCTTTCAATTCCTTGATATTCTGCCAGTAAGCGTCGGGGATTTGTGAGACGGAGGACATTCCGAAGGCGTGGATATCCGCGCCGCCAAATGTGCTGTATCCCTGAAAATTACGTTGAAGTGTCTTTTGGCTTTGAGCAACGGCCAGTTCATCATCAGGACGCGCGAAGTGATCCATGCCAACATACACGTAGCCTTCCGAGGTCAGTTTTTCGATGATTAGCTTCAGCAGATTCAGCTTGGTTTCCGGTGTTGGAAGGTTGTCCCGTTCCAGTATTTTTTGTGCCGGCTTAATCCAGGGCACATGGGCATAGCTGAAAACTGCCAGCCGGTTTGGGGACAGTTCGATTATTTCTTCCAGCGTTTTTTCGAAGGAAGATTCGGTCTGGTGAGGCAGGCCATAGATCAGGTCGATATTGATGGACTCAAATCCTGCCTCCCGCAACCAGTCCACGCTGTTGCGGGTGATTTCCATCGGCTGAATCCTGTTAATCGCTTTTTGGACCTTGGCATTGTTGTCTTGGACACCCATTGAGGCTCGGTTAAAACCGGCCTCCCAGAGGGCCCCAACGTGCTCCTTCGTCAGTCGCCTCGGGTCCACTTCAACGCCGGCTTCGCAATCAGGAGTTTCCCCGAAATGCCGGTGAAGGATTGACCCCAATTTCCTTATCTCATCGGGTCGGAGAAATGTTGGCGTGCCGCCGCCGAGGTGCATTTGGACGACTTTCCGATTGGGGCTTTCCCCGTTGCAGAACAACGCCATCTCCTTGTCCAGATAATCCAGATAGCTGGTGCCCTCCTGATGCCGTGAGGTGATGACAGTGGTGCATCCGCAAAACCAGCAGAGCGATTCACAGAAGGGAATGTGGCAGTATAGCGACAGGTCTCTCTGCGACTGCTTGTTGGCCTGGATCAGTTCGTGAAGCCGCTCTTCATCGTACTCTCCGGAGAAGCGGGTCGCGGGTGGGTAGGAGGTATAGCGCGGCCCGGGGATATCGTATTTGCGGACAAGATTTAGATCGACTGACAGTTTGTTCACTGGAAATTCCTCACTGTAGTGACAACGGATTCTATGTTTTCCAACTTGGCGTCCTTGGTCACGCCATGGCCAAGGTTGAAGATATAACGCTGAAACCCGCGCATGGTTTCCAGGATGCGGTTGGTTTCACTTGCGGCAACCACTGGAGTTGACGTGAGCACTGCGGGATCCAGGTTTCCCTGGATTCCAATTTGATCAGGCATGCGGTTCCGGATGTCCCCGAGATCGACCGACCAGTCCACGCTCAAAAACTGCGCGCCGGTTTTAACCAAGTGCTCGAGCGAGCCAAGCGTTCCCCTTGAAAAAACGATCACGGGGGCCTTGCTGGCCAAACGGGAAACGATTTCGCCGATCCATTTCCCTGAGGCGAACGGGTAATGAGCCGGTGGCAGGCATCCCCCCATCGAGTCGAAAATCTGTACGGCATCCGCGCCGGCCTCGATCTGCATTTCCAGATAGTCGGCGACGGCATCGGTCAGTTTTTCCATCAGGCATTCAAACAAGCCTGGGTCCTCGTGGTACAATCGTCGGGCCAGCATGGTGTCCTGGGAGTTCCCCCCGATCATGTAGTTGGCCAAGGTCCAGGGCGAACCGGCAAATCCCAACAACGCCTGCTGTCCGTTAAGTTCCCGTTTGATTTGGCACAGAGCTTGGCGAGAGTAGTCTAATCGCTCCCGAAGCCCCGAGGTGTCAAGCCGTTCGATGTCCTTCCGGTTGCCAATGGTGAACTCCATTCTGATCCCGTTGCCGTCGGTGAAACTGTACGGTTGGCCAAGCGCTTCCGGCACGACGAGAATGTCGCTGAACAGAATCGCGGCATCGAGAGGGAACCTGCGGAGGGGTTGTAGCGTCACCTCGGTGGCCAGGTCGGGTGACTGGACCATCTCGAGGAAGGTGTGTTTCTCCTTTAGTTTCCGGTATTCTGGAAGGGAACGGCCGGCTTGCCGCATGAGCCAGACGGGAGGGCGGGTGACGGCGTTGCCGCTGCATACGTCTAGGAAAAGTTCCCTGCTGTTGTTTGAATTGTGAGCCACTAACGTCTTTGCCAATGATTTGATAAAAGAGGCTGCAGTCAGCAACTCCCCTTGCGCACATCATATCAGGTCGATCCCTTTGGCTCAAATGATCATTGCAGATTACAAATAGGTTTAGAGGCATTGACAACCATGCTCACCTCTTGGGAAAGTCGGTTCCAGCCGCAATGCAACGTGTCAGATCATTTCTAATGCTGTGTTTTATCGCCACCACAGCGGTGGCTGCGGAGCCGCACTGGTCGCTGCAGCCGATGAAGTATGCGGTCGTTTCGGGGGAGTCTCACCCCATCGATTTTTTTATCCGCCAAAAACTGCGCGAAAAGAAGCTCACTTTTTCGGCCGAGGCTGATCGCGTCACTCTGTTCCGGCGCGTGACACTCGACCTCACCGGACTGCCGCCAGCGCCGGCGGAGGTGCGGGCGTTTGCACGGGATGCGCGTCCCACGGACGAGGCATTCATGGAGGTGGTCGACCGGCTTTTGGCCTCGCCGCGACACGGCGAGCGTTGGGCGCAGCATTGGCTGGATGTCATCCGCTGGGCGGAGACGGTGGGGTTTGAAACCAACGGCGAGAGGGCCAAGGCATGGCATTACCGCGACTGGGTCATTCACGCGCTAAATGCCGATTTGCCATACGACAAGTTTCTTCGCGATCAACTGGCCGGCGACATCACCGGCGCGGATGCTGCGCTGGGTTTTCTTGTCGCAGGCCCGGCGAATTTGCCCGGGCAGGTTGGCCGTGACGAGGAGGCCATGCGCTCGGCTCGGCAGGATGAACTTGACGAAGTCATCCGCACAGTGAGCCAGGGCCTACTCGGGCTCACCATCGGCTGTGCGCGTTGTCACGATCACAAGTTCGATCCTATTCTCCAGCGCGACTACTACGGCATGCAGGCCGTCTTCGCCGGGCTGCGCTACGGTAACCGGCGTTTACGCGGTGCACAAAACGAAGAGTGGACGAGCCAAGTGCCCGCGAAACAAAAACAACTCGCCGACCTCAATACAAAACTGGAAACACAGCGCGGGCAGTTGAAACTCCACAAGCCGCTTGGCTCAGTGCATTCCGATGAGTTTGCCCCGGTCACCGCGCGTGCCATCCGGATGAACATACGCGCCACCGCCAACGGCAGCGCGGCCTCGCTGTACGAGTTTGAAGCGTGGACAACGGACGGCACCAATGCCGCGCTCGCCTCGGGCGGCGCCAGGCCCTCGGCCTCCAGTTTTGCGTTGGCCAACCAAACGCGGCATTTTGAAAACCTCACTGATGGCTCGGTCGATCGCCGACAAGCCTTCCCGTGGGTCGCCGCCAAGGGAGGGGCGGCTTGGCTGCGGGTGGACTTTGCCGAACCGGCCACGCTCAAGCGCATCACGTGGCACAACGGCTCCAGTGTGCCGGCCGATTACACCATCGAGGTGCAGCGGCCCGATGGCGAGTGGCAAAGGGTCGCGCACACGGAGGATCGTTTGCCGCGCAACGACGACACTCGTGCGGCCAGCCAAGTGAAACTCAAAAACCTCAGCGCGGAGCAAACGAAGTCGTTGGTTTCGCTCATTGCCACGATTCGCAAGACGGAAGGGGAACTCAATCGCCTTGCTGCCGGCCCGCAGATTTATGCCGCGAGCTTCACGACACCCGAAACCACATGGCTGCTGCGGCGCGGCGATCCCATGCAGCGCATGGCCAAGCTGGCACCGGCCATCCCCTCAGCGCTTGGCCAAGCGGAGATCGCGCCAGATGCGCCCGAGCCACGGCGCCGCTTAGCCTTGGCCAAGCACCTCACGCAGCCAGACCATCCGCTGACCGCGCGCGTGCTGGTCAATCGAGTATGGCAAAACCATTTTGGCAACGGTCTCGTGGACACGCCCTCGGACTTTGGCAAAATGGGTACTGCGCCCACGCACCCCGAGTTGCTTGACTGGCTGGCGCTGGAGTTCATCAGGCAAGGTTGGTCGCTAAAAAAACTGCACAGGCTCATCGTCACCTCGCGCACCTATCGGCAGGCGAGCCATCCACGCGAACAAGCATTGCGCGTGGATACCGATGCGCGCCTGCTCTGGCGTTTCCCACCGCGCCGACTGGATGCCGAGGGAATTCGCGATGGCATGCTGAGCGTCAGCGGCAAGTTGAACCTGAAAATGGGTGGGCGCGGGTTTGACTTTTTCAACCAGCGCGGCGGCCTTTCCGATTATGTTCCCAAGCAAACCTTCGATTCCAACGGCTGGCGGCGAATGATTTACGCGCACAAGGTTCGCATGCAGTCGGTGGATATTTTCGGCGCATTCGACTGCCCCGACGCCGGCCAAATGAAGCCGCGCCGCACGCGCTCCGTCACACCCGTCCAGTCGCTGAGCCTGCTCAACAGCCCGTTCGCCAATCGACAGGCGGCATTTTTTTCCGAGCGCGTGAGACGCGAGGCTGGCAAAGGTGCGGCGGCGCAGATCAACCTCGCTTTCCGCTTGGCCTGCGCCCGAGCGCCCAAGTCAAGCGAGCAGCAGGCACTGCAGCAACTAGCCACGGAATACGGCCTCGAGCAGGCCTGTCGCGTGTTGTTCAACACCAGCGCCTTTCTCTATCTGCAATGAGCCTTAATCGCCGACAGTTCTTGACCCACACGATGCACGGTTTTTCCGGTGTCGCGCTGGCCGCGATGTTGGCGGAGGAGGCGCGCGGCGAGTCCCCGAAAATTGACTCCGCCAAACCGTACACGCCGAGGCCCACACATTTTGCGCCGAAGGCCAAGCGTGTGATAGAGGTGTTCTGCTCCGGCGCGTTGAGCCACGTGGACACGTTTGATTACAAGCCGGAGCTGATCCGGCGACATGGCCAACCGCTGCCCGGCAATGAAAAGCTCGTCTCGTTTCAAGGCCCGAACGGCAACCTCACGCAGCCACTTTGGACATTCCGGCCACGCGGCCAGTGCGGAAAAATGGTAAGCGATCTTGTACCGCACATCGGCGCGCTGGCCGACGAGATTTGTTTCCTGCACTCGCTCACCAACAAATCCAACACACACGGCCCGGCGGAAAACGTGATGAACACCGGCTTCGCGTTCGACGGCTTTCCCAGTATGGGCGCGTGGGTGAACTACGCGCTGGGCAGTGAAAACCAAAACCTCCCCGCGTTTGTGGCGATCGAGGATCCGCGCGGCATGCCGCAGAGCGGCCCAAACAACTGGGCCAACGGCTTCCTGCCCGCCGCGTTTCAGGGCACGCCGTTTAGCAGCACCAAGCCAATTCGTTTCCTGCAACGGCCAAAGGGGATTTCCGCGGCCAAAGACGAAGCCGCCCGCGCCGCCTTGCGGGTTTTGGAAAAGGAGAACCAAACCGACTTCCCGAATGACGCCAACCTCGCCGCGCGCATTTCCAGCTACGAACTTGCCGCGCGCATGCAGCTCACCGTGCCCGGGGCGGCCAACCTTAAAGCCGAGCCCGCGCACATCCGCAAACTCTACGGCGCCGACAGCGCCAATAAAAACAAGGCCGCTTTTGCAAACAACTGCATCCTCGCCCGCCGCCTCGTCGAGCGCGGTGTGCGTTTTGTGCAACTTTTCAACGGCGCCTACGCCTCTGGCGGCAGCATCAACTGGGACGGCCACTCAAGATTGAAGGAGCAATATGACGTGCACGGCGAAATACTCGACCAACCCGTCGCAGGGCTGCTGCGCGATTTAAAACAGCGCGGCCTGCTCGAGGACACGCTAGTCGTCTTTGCCACCGAGTTCGGGCGCATGCCGATGTTCCAAGCCGGCACGTACGGCCGCGACCACAACCCCAACGGCTTCACCTCTTGGCTAGCCGGCGCCGGCGTGAAAGGTGGCACGAGCCACGGCACCACCGATGAGTTTGGCTTTAAGGCCCGTGAGAATGTCATCACTCCGCACGATTTTCATGCCACGCTCCTGCATCTTCTCGGCCTTGATCACGAGAAACTCACCTACTACCACAATGGGATCGAGCGCCGACTCACCGACGTCCACGGCCAGGTGATCAGGGAAGCGCTGGCGTGAACCGGGCAGCTTCCCGTGCCTTGGTCAACGTGGCGCCCTGGGTGGCGCCGTGGCGGGTGCGCTGGTCGTAGCCCCGGTCAATTTTGCGGTATTGCTGGAGAAGCAACCGGGTGTTTTTCTGGATGTCACTCTTCAGTTTCTCCATGGAGGATGACCCTCCGCAAGTGCCAAGGTATTTGTCAACCGCATAGGCAGCGCGGAGCGCAATCTTGACGTGACCCTCCTCGTGCCGCAACAGGTTGGCGCGATAGGCCCTCCATTGGGTTTGCAGCAAGCCTGGGGTGGCTTTGAAATCGGTCCAGCGCGGTGTCGTGACCTTGACGTCCAAAATGACGGACCGGCTGGCAACGATCCATACCTTGCCCCGGCGTTTGAGATTAAAATCCCATGTGAGCGACCACTCGGTGAGTCCGTCATAATGTTTGCCGTCATCGCTGTTGACCGGGCCGTTGCGGTCAATCATTTGCCTCAACTCCCGAAAGTTGGAGCCGGTGACCTGATAGGTCTCGTTCTTGCGTTTCACCACCGGTGCGGCCGTAACATGCGTTGTCGCGACCAACAAAAACAAAATGGCAAGCCGAAGCGGAATCACTACAGCCAGTGTTACCCGCAAACCGCTTCCAGACAAGCCGTCAGATCAAGAGCAAAGTCTGTATGGTTCAGCATCAGAAATAAGCTTAAGAGGGGAGGCAAAAAAAGACGAAAGAATGGTGCGTAGTACTGGACTTGAACCAGTGACCCATACCGTGTCGAGTTAGTGCTCTACCAACTGAGCTAACCGCGCATCTTCAATGACTTAAGCTTAATTTTGCGTTGTCGCATTTTGGCTCGCTAACCATCCGCTAACCAAAATTTCTCGTTACCTAGTAAAATCTGAGGCTTAAAACACCATCCTACTTGCTAGGAGAACCGACTATCTACCTCACTATCGGCATAGGTCAAGTAAAGCCCATACACTTGTCATCAGGAGGCAGTTCGAACGAAGGGGGGGGGGTAAGCCAGGGGCATGCAGGGGGTCGCTCTCCATATCTTAATATGAGGGTCATCTAGACTCCAAGAGATTTCAAGAGGACAAGATCACAAGCTGAGGGGGTGCTAGGATGATCAAAATGAGTGGCGACAATCATCTTGGCCCTTGCTAGCCTCCAAGCACGACATGAAACACCTCCTACTAACAACAATCGCAGCCGTGGTGCTGGTGGGGTGATTATCGATTCAGTCGATACAACCATTGATTTTATCAATGACCGGATTTCATGCGAAAGCTGTTAGTATGCCTCCACTTCGCTGGAAAAAGTGAACGATAGATAAAATGAAACACATACTAATCACAGCATTCGCAGCCGTGCTGATTGTGGGGTGTGGTGAGGTTGAGGAGTCGTCGTCGCAAGCTGAAGCGAAAGTAAAACCAACGAGTCTCTACGCTCTTGTTACCTCTTGGCCAAAGTTGCCTAAGGGAGTTGAACTAGGGCAAGTCACAGGGGTTGCGGTTGACTCTCATAACCATGTTTTTGTCTTTCACCGTTCAGACCGCACTTGGATACAACCATTTCCTAAAGAGAAAATAAAGGGGCACACCATTGCCATGTTCAATGGTTAAACAGGAGAACTCATCAAAACTTTTGGTGAAGACAAATTCATCATGCCGCATGGTCTGTCAGTTGACCCTCAAGACAATGTGTGGGTTACGGATGTCGGATCTCAGCAAATTCACAAATTGTCACACGAAGATGGTACGGTACTCCTGAGCATTGGAGAATCTGGGGTTCAGGGTGATGATCAGAATCATTTTGCCCTGCCCTCTGATGTCAGCTTCTCCAAAGATGGTGGAATCTATGTAAGTGACGGGTATGTGAATACTCGCGTGGTTAAGTACTCGCCCTCTGGCAAATATGAATTTGAATGGGGAACCCCCGGGGCAAGACCGGGATACTTTAATTTGCCGCACGGTATCGAAGTTTATGAGAAGCGTGTTTACGTAGCTGACCGCAGCAACCTGAGACTACAAATCTTCGATCACAAAGGTTCCTATCTCTCCGAGTGGAAGGGAGAACACATCGGGAGACCCTTTGGCGTTGCAACAAATGATAAAGGTAAGGTTTTTGTTATCGATGGTGGAGATCAGCCAGACAACACCCGTTCTCGGGTCATTATTTTCAATCAAGATGGGGAGGTTATCGACAGCTTCAACGCTACGGAAAAATCTGATGAAAAGAATTTAGGTCACGACATTGCGGTGGGTTATGACGGTGCGGTTTATGTTGCGGATGCTTGGGCTAATACGATTAGAAAATATACCTTGAATAACTAATTAGAATTGACATTATTAAGCGTGAAACCCCAGATGGGTTTTTCTTTCTTTTAATCATGAAAATAAATCATACTTTTTCGCTGATCGCCTCATTTATTATTCTAGCATCATCCGCACTTTCGGATGAGAAACCCTACATTACAACGCAGACACCAATAACACTTTTGAGCGCAAATGATGGTGAAACAGATATTAGATGGAGAAAAACACCTGAAGGATTAAATGACCGTGAAGTCAAAACCGAGGATTCTATTACCGTTATCCACTTAGGGCCGGATCATCCTCCAATAACAAAGACTGTTTACGGAACAGTACCATCTTCAATCCTTGGCACACCAACCATGGCAATGTCTGCTGATGGGCTTTATGGCATCATAGCGAATCACGGGTTTCGAGGTCGCACTGCTTATGCCAACTTAATCTATCCGGCAGGTGCACCTGTTACAAACGAGGACATTCAACCGGGTGATCTTTCTAAACAAAGACTTATTCCTCAGCTATCAAATATGTTGAGCTTAATAGATTTAGCTTCACCCGATTTAAAGGTAGTTGACCGTGTTTTATTAGATGATGGTCCAGTACATGTACTACCACACCCCGACAAGAAACATTTTGTGGTTGGTGCCATTGAAAATTTTTACATATTCCGGATTCAAAATGCTAAACTGATCGAAATTAGCCGCAACCCACAAGACAAAGGACTCCCCTGCTTTTGGACTAACCCTAAAGGCGATCGAATCATTGCAACTCAAGGTTTTTTAGATGGACCAGCAACTATCAATTGGTATTCGCTTATTAACAACAAAGTACGCCATTTAAGTGAGGTCAAGATTAACGAAGGGGTCGATACCGAATTATTGGATCGAACATACATTCTTAGGACAAGTCTCGATGGTAAACTGGCTCTAGTTTGCCAAGATTCATCATTATTTAGCCACGAACTTTCGGACATTCTAATTGTTGATTTAACTCTCGATAAACCTGCTATTACGAGTGTTATTAAGCATGTGGGTCCCGGAGTGGAAAGTTTTGCATTTCATCCCAACGGAAAGATGGCAGTGGCCACCTGCCTAGGGGTTTATAAGAATAGCATCGCAGTTTTGGACATTGCTTCGAAACCAGCAAGACTTCTTTACCATTTAGATGCCGGCGGAGTGGGGCAGGGCATCGAGTTTACTCCTGAGGGTGACAAATTGTTCGTAGGGTCAAATGCTGCTAGCCGAATCGAAGTTTACGATGTAATGGGTGAGTTTGAACTTCGTAAAAATCAAAAATTTCTAAAGATTGGCTACGGTCACTGCAATCTAACTATTGGACCACGATATTCCTCTAAATAATTTTTCGTTAATTTCTTATTAATGAAACACCTCCTAATCACAACAATCAATACGACCATTGTTTTTATCAGTGACCGGGTTTCATGCGAAAACTGTTAGTATGCCTCGTCTCCGCTGGAAACAGCGAACGAAAGATAAATATGAAAACACTAATCACAACAATCGTAGCTGTGTTGTTGGTGGGGTGTGGGCCGAGTGTGGATATCCAACAAGCTGCAAGAGAAGGAAACATCGAAGCTGTCAAACAGCATATTGCAATGGCACGGATGTGAATGCGAAAGATGGTTATGGATTGCCTCCTTTGCATTGGCCGGCTTGGAGAGGTCACAAGGAAATCGCTGAACTACTAATCGCCAAAGGTGCGGATGTGAATGCGAAGGGTCTTGGTGACACTACACCGCTAAACTCAGCCATCTTTGCCCGAATAACCGAAACCGCAGATCTCCTCCGCAAACACTGCGGCAAGACGGGTGAAGAATTGAAAGCTGAAGGGAAATAGTCAACCCACCTCGCCGGCAACAGTTAAAACGCCTTGAAAACTGCTATTGCGAATGAGAAAGTGCGGCTTCTTACAGACCGATGAATGAGACATTAATCAAATTCAGGCAAGCTGTCAGAGACAGCAGCGACTTGCAAGAAAAAGTCAAAGCCGGTGTTGACTTGGTAGTACTAGGTGAAGAAAACGGCTACCGCTTCACACAGGAAGAAGTCGAAGACTACTTGCGTGAAGTAAGGAACAGTTACGATTTTACGCAGGACGAGCAGCAAATTTGGTTGGAGAGAATTGGATAAAGGAGCCCAGCGAAAGCAACTAAACCAACCCACTCCATCACTTGGAAGCAGCGGGGTTGTTGTTCAGCGACAACAGTTAAAACTACTTGAAAACTGCGTTCAACAGGGTGACGGTCGATTCGTATTAATGCTTTCATTATGGACAACAATTCACCAGCTCCCAATCATCCAGTCTTAAATGTATTCTTACTCTTCGTTTTCGCTTGTGTTGTTGTAAGCATAATATTCGGCATCTATCGAACGGTGAAGGAATTGTTTGAACTAGAGAATCGTGTTTGGGAGATGCCATACGCAGTCATCAGTGTGCTTGTTATTCTCAGCCCTCTTGCTTTCCTTGTTCGCTATATCATAAAAAACAAATCAGAATTTCTTGAATGGTTGAAGCAAGGCGAATGTCTTATGGCAACTAAACCAACCCACTCCACCACTTGAACACCAAATGAAACACCTCCTACTAACAACAATCGCAGCCGTGGTGCTGGTGGGGTGTGTGGGAGCATCAAAAACAGAATTACTCAAAGATGAAGAAGGAAATCTCATAATCTTGCCCGTTGTAACAGTTCCCGAAGCTGCAGCACCAGAACCGCCTAGAGCATCAATTCATCGTTCAGCTAGACAAGGCGAAAACGGATTGATTAAACAACATATAGACGCTGGCTCTGATGTCAATGAAGTAAACAAAAACAACGGACAGATTGCATTACATTACGCTTCGATACATAACCATTTACTCATTTTGAAATTACTAATTGATAACGGTTCTAATGTTAACCTAAAGGATAAGATAGGTATGACCTCCTTGCATCTAACTTCACTTGGAGGACATAAGGAAGCAGCTAAAATGCTTATAGATTCAGGCACTCTTTTAAATACTATTAATATACATGGAGAAACCCCACTGGACACAGCACTAAAAGACTTTAAAATTGATTCGGAGAAGGCAAAATCGAATAAAAAAGAACTCGCCGACCTCCTCCGCAAACACGGCGGCAAGACGGGTGATGAATTGAAAGCTGGAGGGAAATGAAACACCTCCTGCTCACAACAATCGCAGCTGTAGTGCTGGTGGGGTGTGGAGAGTCGCAGCCGCCAGAGACGCTGACAGTCAAAGCACCAGAAATCTCAATACACGATGCTGCCAAAGATGGAAACATCATAGCTGTTAAACGACACTTGGCTGCTGGTTCAGACATTGAATCAAGATGTATTGATTGTGGAGGTACAGCATTAGGTCATGCGGCTCGTAATGGTCACAAGGGAGTAGTCGAATTCTTAATCTCAAATGGTGCGGATGTGAATGTGAATATTGACGGCACTCCTTTGCATCCTGCGGCTTTCAAAGGTGACAAGGAAATTGCTGAATTGCTTATCGCCAAAGGTGCGGATGTGGATGCGATGGATGATAATGGTGACACACCGCTAAATTGGGCTGCTGCTGGAGGTCACAAGGAAATCGCTGAACTGCTAATCGCCAGTGGCGCGGATGTGAATGTTAAGGGTGTTGATGGTGAAACGGCTTTAGATATAGCTACTGATCCAGAGAATCCAAACGCCCCCGCAGAAATCGCCGACTTCCTTCGGAAACACGGTGGCAAGACGGGTGAAGAATTAAAAGCTAGTGGGAAGTAGGCCAGTCAACTCTACGTCAAAAGTTTAAACGCCTTGAAAACTGCGCTTATCGCGATGACAGTCCTCTTGCTATGAAGCAAACAATGATCACAACTATCGCAGCCGTGCTTTTTTTTGTGTGTGTGGAGGCGCAAGAGTCGTCTCCTTCAACTGAAACACGATCTGCTGGGCCAACTGCGTACTGCGAAGTACAGGATGTTAAACCAACAAACCCAAAAGCAGATCGTGCGCTAATTGATGCTGTTCGGAAAGGGTCCAAAGGAACGGCAAAAATTGAAACGGTAAAACAGGCGATTGCTGCTGGTGCGGATTTGGATGCGAAGATGCAGGGTGGGTATACTCCTTTGCATCTAGCGGCAATTTACGATCATAAGGAAATCGCGCGAATCCTAATTACTGAAGGTGCGGATGTGAATGCGAAGAATAAGTATGATATGACTCCTTTGCATCAGGCGGCTCGTTCTGGTCGCAATAAAATCGCTGAGCTACTCATCGCCAAAGGTGCGGAAGTGAATGCGAAGGATGAAAATAGCCTTACACCGCTAGATCAAGCCATTGAGCGCAAAAAAACAGGAACCATCGACCTACTACGAAAACACGGCGGTAAAAAAGGGTCAGTATATTCCATACATATTGCAGCAAAAGGTGACATCGAAGCCGTAAAACAACACTTGGCTGCTGGTGCAGATGTGAACGCTAAGGATAAGATTAAAGGGACTCCTTTGCATTATGCGGCGGCTTATGGGCACAAGGAAATCGTCAAACTGCTAATTACCGCAGGTGCGGATGTAACTGTGAAAGATGAGAAAGGTAAAACAACTTCGCATTATGCAGCTATGAACGGTCGCAAGGTTATTGTCGAACTACTTATCGCCGAGGGTGCGGATGTGAATGCGAAGGATGAAGAAGGCAAAACACCGCTTGATGCTTCCTCTGTATTTAATAAAACCGAAACCGCCGACTTCCTCCGCAAACACGGCGGCAAGACGGGTAAAGAATTGAAAGCTGAAGGGAAATGAGACACCTAATGGTAGCTAATCTTTCACAATTCATCCGAAACCTCCTCTGCATTGGATTTTTCACCTCTGGCCTATCTACGGTATGTGCCATTGAACTGACTTCGGATGATTTTTATGAACGTGAGCGAGTTCAGGAGATCCGCCTGACAATTAGCGGGTTGAATTTGAAAAAAATGAAAGAGGCATTACCGGAACGCAAATACGTTCCTGCCACTTTACACTGGCGTAACATCCGATTGGAAAATGTTGGCGTACGCTACAAAGGCAATAGTTCATCCCGACCGCATCAGAGCCACAAACGCGGCTACCTCATCAAGGTCAATGAATTCAAAAAAGGTACACGCTTCCTTAAGCTCCGGCGCATTGCATTTGATAATGGCGTTCAATTTGGAAGCCTTTTCAGCGAACCTATTGTGACCGACATCCTGCGAGATTTGAATGTGCCGTCTTCCCGCTGTAACTACGCTAAGCTGTTCATCAACAATGATTATCAAGGTGTTTATGGCAACGTTGAACGAATCGATGAATCGTTTATAAAAAGGCATTTCGGATCAAAGAAGGGGCCGTTATACAAAGTTCATATGGGAGGGCCCGGGGCAAATTTCTCGTACGCAGGCGAAGACCCAACTCAATATAAAAAAGGATTTGAGGCAAAGAATAAGGCTGCCGAAACGTCATTTGATGAACTAATCGACCTCATCCGAGAAATCGACAAAGGCGATAAATCAAACTACGAGCAAACGCTGAACAAGCATTTAATGTTCGAGCATTTTCTGAAAACAACTGCCGTAATGCTCTTTGCCGGTTGCTTTGATCAACTCACGGGCTGGAACCCGCACAACTACTATCTTTATCGCAATCCAAAAACAGATCTATGGAGCTATATTCCGTGGGACTTGGACGTCGGTTTTGCCGACCACGCTTTCGGGAGAATGCCTGTCATCGATGGTTGGCACGCCGCTTGGCCAATTCCCGGCGGCCCGCCTAAGCCCATCCTTGAAAACATCGTCACGAATCCAAACCTCCTAAAAAAATACAGAGAAACAGCTTCTTTTATCCTGGAAAAATATTTCAAGCCAGATCAACTACATTCGAAAATCGATAAACTATACGCTTTGATCAAAAAGGATTTGGGCAAAGATCCGTATCCAGCGAAACGCATCACCAACCCGAGGGATGCAGGCTACGACGATATTATTCTGTCTTTTAAAAGGTTCATCGATAGACGGTACCAATTGGCCCGCCAGCAATTGGATGATCCGGGGCCACGACCAAAACCCTACAAACAAAACCACTCGCAACAGCATCAGCGTCCCGAGCCGGGAGATATGCAAAACGGTCCTACCGATATGGTGATCATTTTTCGCACAAAAAACTCGATAAAACTGAAGTGGAAGGACAACGCCGTTAACGAAGCAGGGCATATCGTGCAAAGGGCCGATATTGAAAGCGCCGGGAAGTTTCGCAATCATATCCCTTGCCCCGGCAGATCGGAGACCAACGCAATTGACGTGCATATTGGCCCCGGCGAAACCTACCGCTACCGTGTCTATTCTGTGTTTTCGACGCCCAATGGCTATGCTGGATCCAAGCCCTCTAAGGTCGTCGTTTCTGCTCCTCCACTAAAATCAGGAAAGAGGTAATTGCCTTCTCAGGGAAACACGGCGGCAAGACGGGTAAAGAATTGAAAGCTGGAGGGAAATAAAACACCTCCTACTTAAAAAAACGCAGCCGTGCTACTGATAGAGTTTTTGACTGATCGCACAAACAATGTAATTTTTAATTTGAGTAGTCGTGCGACTGTTTCAGCTAAGCTGCTTTTCGGCCCTGTGAGCAAAATGAGGTAGGATGATCTTGCTAGCGGGGTATTCGCAAACACGACGGCAAGGCGTGTAAAGACTGTAAAACTAAATCAAAATGAACCACCTAAAACGCAAACTCACTATGAGTTTCAATATAATCTTATTCGTGTCAGTGTATTTTTTTTCAATTACACTATCTAATGCTCGTTCTTGGCGAGTTGGGCAAATACCGAACGGTAATAAATTTGGTTGTCTTAATTGCCATAACTCTTCATATGGCGGATCGCTAAACTCCTTTGGGTTTTCGGTTAAATCAGTAGTTGGTCGTGGAAGTAAGGCTACTTTCTGGAACAGTGTATTAGCAGCTAAGGACTCTGATGGTGATGGTTCAAGTAATGGCGAAGAACTCGGCGATCCTGATGGTGATGGCAAATCAACTGACGGGGCTGAAATTACCAATCCTAGTAATCCAGAAAGTAAGCCCCAAAAACCAGTTGAACCGGTTCTTCCTGAACTCGATATCCAAAAATCAAAATCTCCTTTTAGTTTTAATTTTAAAACCGTTAAGGGTCAGAAATATGAGGTGCAAGCTACCAATGATTTTAGTATGTGGAATTTTGTTGATACGATTGAAGGGACAGGTTTAGAAATGATTTTTACTGATTATCGAGAAGCTCTTTTTTTACGTCAATTTTATCGTCTGAAAGTGAAGGATTAAATGCTGAAGGTAACTAAACTGAACCCCTCCAGCACCTAAACTTCACAAAGTTGCTGTTGCAGACCGTGCACAGTCCCGTCGCCAGGCAGCGAGCGTAGCGGCGTCACTTGGCTGCCAGTACGGTATTTAGAAGGGTGATTTTTCTTTGCTGGGCGACATCAAATGCGGCGATGATGTCCTTTTGTTCTAGTGGAGAGCGGCTGCACCAGAAGTTTGCATAACGTGTGTCGCTCCTGAGCTCTTGCATCCACTGGATGGCGAGTTCTTTGGAAACAAAGAACCGCTGCTTACGTTCGCCATCAACGTATGAGGACACCCTCCCCCGGGCATTGCCGTGGTTGACTACTTTTCTAAGTTGCATATTCGCTAACCATTTTTTCTGAAAGTGGTTGCGTATGAAAAGCGGGTACAAAAATGCGAAACTAAAAGCTTAGGAGAATTGAAAGAAGATGGTGCGCAGTACTGGACTTGAACCAGTGACCCCTACCGTGTCGAGGTAGTGCTCTACCAACTGAGCTAACCGCGCATCCCGCTGGGATGCACACAGTGACATCTTCGGTTCGGGTTTTCAAGCCCTGTTTTTTTCTCGCTCGCTAAGATGGACGCACGGCCGTTTATTCAAAAAACTGTTTTGTGTGGGAACGGGAATGTTTAGGCATTGCTCATGACCCAATTCATAAAGCATCCAGGCCTGTTGGGGTTTGCGGAAAATCCCTATGGAGTTCAGTGTCTAAGGCAATAAATTTTAAACGACTTGAAAGCGAAACTCGATGGGATGACAATCTTCCCACAATGAAAAACTTCCTAACCACAGCAATCGCAACAGTGTTTTTGTTGATGTGTGGCCCTTCCAGGGCTGAGCGGGAAGTGTTTGGTGCTGTACTTAAAGGAAATATCTCGGCTGTAAAGCAGCACATGGATAATGGTGCAAATGTGAATTCAAAAGAGAGAACCGGGGTTAACTTCATTGCATTGCGCCGTTAATGGGGATTTCAAGGGGAGCCACCGTGAATTGGCTGAACTGCTTATTGCCAACGGAGCGAAGGTGAATGAAAAAAACTGAATGGCCAAACCCCTTTAGATGAGGCAAATGCGAATAAACGAACCCAAACAAGCGGCCTACTCCGCAAATACGGCGGCAAGACAACTAAAGAATTAAAAGATGAGGGAAAATGAAAACAACAAAAGACAATAAAGTTTTAGATTTATGCCGAAGGATTATCGAAGACGGCAAATTAACCGAAGATGAAGTTTACGATTTATCTAATTTCATTAATAAGCAAACGAATGAATATAATGATGAATCAGATAAGTGGCCAACTAGCCTGCTCATTAAGCCCCTACAAGAGGTTTGGCAAGATGGTGTTTTAGATTCTAAAGAGCTTAAAGTGATAGCAGAGCTTTTAGTGAGCATTGTGTATAATAGTGAGCTTGAGAATAACAAAAGTACTAATACCACTAAAACGTGCCCCCATTGTAGTAGGGTTTTGATGTCGTCTATTATTCCAAGATGTTCATGGTGCGGTGAGGATCTAAAACGAGAGGAAATGTACTTAGCTTCAGAGGATTGGTTAAACAGTAAAAAGATAGAGGACGCTTGGGATGATGTACTGAGTGAAAAACAAATGAGTTGTTTTCAAAATTGGTTTGGCCGGCTTTACGAGTGTCCTGTTGACAAGTACAATGAGATGATGAGAAAGTACGGTGAAAATCACAGTGATTGGTGACAGTCCTGGGTAAAGACAACTAGTAATATGTGAATATTAATGAGAGGTTGAAGCCGTAAAAGTATGAAATACCTCCTGCTCACACAACTCGCTGCTATGCTGTTGCCGTGTCTGGCTGCGAAGCGGCACTAATCACAATTTATAGAGTTGTAGACGAGGTGTCTCTTTACGTGAAGGCAATACGGGAATCAAAGTGGGGGTCAGCAATAGCCCAACGATAATGCGACTCGTTTACAAGGCGGGATTCATCACTAAAAAGATTGAATCGAAGGTCTTGAGCAACGGGAAATGGTAGTTTGCTCAGGTTGCGTTACTAAAAGTGGTTTAGTGGCATGCAAGTGAGTTTTTAATCCCGTTTTTATTTGCCTCAAACTTCTACGGTTTCGCCCGGTTGTGGCTGTAGGATTTTTATTTTCGGCCAGCGATTCCGCACCTGTTCTCCAAACCAGGCGCGAGCTTCGGGGTCACCGTGTCCGAGGATGAGTGTGCGCGGTTCCACTTGGCCGACCAGTTCCAGCAGTGCCTCGCGGTTGGCGTGCGCGGTTAGGTCGAAGTCGCGCACGTCGCAGCGCTTTGCCAAGTCACCCGCGCTGTCGCTGTAATGAAATGTTTCCCCGGCTGCCGCAGCCTTGAGGCGGCCACCGGGTGTCGAGGGGTCGGCGTAGCCGACGAAGAAGATGCCGTGCTTCGGATCCTCGACCATTCGCTTGGCCAAGTCGTAGGCAGTGGTGTTCTCGGTGAGCATGCCGGCGGTCATCACAAACAAGCGCCCCTTGTTGAGCTTGATTTTGGCCGCGTGATCGCGGTCTAGCACCTGCAGATCCAGTGCTTCGTTCAATTGAAGATTGGTGTGCTGCCGGTTGGCTCGGTGGGATTGCAAATCGTAAATCTCAGTGAACACGCGGCCAAGCCCGCCGATGAATACTGTTTGTTTTTTTAACCTACCCTCTTTCATGAGCAGGGCGAGGATGGCCAGCATTTCCTGTGTCCGGCCCAGCGCGAAGGTGGGGATCAGCACACTGCCGCCGCGCTCGAACGTGGCCTCGATGGCAGTCGAGAGCTTCTCGATCTCGCCGGCGCGAGAGAAGTCGGCGGGCGTTTTTCGGGTGCCGCGGGTGGTCTCCATGATCATTACGTCAGCCTGCACCTCGGCGAACCGGGCCGCCTTAAGGATGGTCTGGTCGTGCAGGCAGACGTCGCCGGTGTAAAAGAGGGTCTCACTTTTGCCTCGTACCATGATGCCGGCCGAGCCAAGAGCATGGCCGGCGTCGTGAAACTCGAGCGTCGGGGAGCTCTGGCCCCTGGCCGCGTTCTCAAATCCGCACCACTCGATCTCCCGGTTGTAGCGGTAGCCCTGGAACACCGGCGCGAACTCGTCCACCTCGCGGTGAGTGTAGAGAGGGTACTCGGGGATCCCTTTTTCGTCGGCCTGTCGTTTCATCACGTTGACCGAGTTGTGCAGCACGCGCTCGATTATAAAGTAACTCAGTTCGGTCATCATCACGTGCGCCTGGGGGAAGAGCCGCAGCGCCACCGGCAGCGATCCGACGTGGTCGTGATGGCAGTGTGTGAACGCGATGGCATCCACGGGGCGTTCACGAATCGTGTCGTACAGAGGCAACGCTGGCGAGCCCTCGAGCTTGGGATGGGTGCCGGCGTCCATCAACAGGCCGTGGCCATCCATCTCGACGTGCCACGCGCTGGCACCGATGCCGGGGCCGGGATTGAGATCACAGAGTTTCATAGGAGAAAATAAATCGGTTCAATGGTTGCCATCGCGGATTCGTTTGTTAAGCAGGGCGTTGTAGGCGTGGAGCGAGTCGGGGTGCACCGGGTGTTTCTTGAGCAACGTTTTGCGGAGCTTGAACTGCATCACCTCGAGCGCAGCGGCCTCGAGGTCGCGCCCGGCTAACTCGCGCACCTCTGCTGCTGCCGTGTAAGGGCGGTTCGGTTCGCAGAAATCGGCGACAAACAGCAGTTGGTCGAGCTGCCCCATCTCCACCGCTCCGGTGGAGTGGCAGCGCATGGCGTCGAACACCATTTCGTCGCCTATGGCGAATTGTTCCGCGGCGACGAACGGCGCCACTTTGCCGTGCAGCAGGCCGGGCGTGCGTTGCTCGTGCTCGTCCGCCTCCAGCCCGTGGCGCTTGGCCAAGGCGACTAGTTCGTCGTCGGGGCGTTCCTTGGCGCAGTCGTGGAGCAGGGCGGCCAACTCG
>Ga0209091_10000931_pt1 | contig 26936 bp, 26 predicted proteins | sample ArcticOcean_MG_C_6_FD_187438 | JGI IMG/M metagenome (GOLD analysis project Ga0209091, IMG submission 187438) | Marine microbial communities from western Arctic Ocean - ArcticOcean_MG_CB8_128 (SPAdes) (version 2) | ecosystem: Environmental > Aquatic > Marine > Oceanic | place: Arctic Ocean...
TCTGGCTGCATAGTGGACGATCTGAAAAAAGAGTGTAGCCCCCACTGCGTGCTTCTCATTTTTAGCGGCCAGCATCCGTTGGGCTAAATAACCACCTCCTCCTGGCTCAGCACCTGGGAACCATGCAGCCCACCACTGAACTGCTAATGGTAAGATGAATAATGCAATCACACCATTTTTCACGTCTGCCGTGGACATGTCAAAACTTGGTATTAAATCCAGCTTCGATTTTACATTCTCATGGGTGAAGAGCTCAGCAAGCGATGACACTCCAGCAGGCTTCATATCAGGGTTATGGATAGCAAAATAAGCCGCAGCAAAGGCACTAATCATGGCCATAATAAACAAACAAAAATCAGTGAGAATCACTCCTTTAAATCCACCCATAGAAGTGAATATAACAGTGACTGTCATCGCTATAGCTACAGATTCTACTGGGCTTAAACCCAGCATTACGCCACCAATTTTAATTGCAGCTAGTGTGACTCCGGCCATGACTGTGATGTTAAAAACAATACCTAGATATAGCGCTCTGAAGCCACGTAAGAATGCGGCTTCTTCACCAGAATAACGAAGTTCATAATACTCGACATCCGTCATCACATTGCTTCTTCTCCAAAGCTTAGCATACAAGAAAACTGTCAGCATCCCGGTCAACACAAATGCCCACCACATCCAGTTAGACCAAACACCATGAATTCTAACAATGTTGGTCACAAAATTTGGCGTGTCAGTGGAGAATGTGGTAGCCACCATTGAAAAACCTAAGAGCCACCATGGCATACTCTTACCAGATAAGAAAAAATCACCAGAGGATTTCCCTGCTTGCTTTGAAACAATAAAGCCAATAGCCATCGCAAAAACAAAGAACGCGATAAGGATGCCCAAATCGATGCCGGCTTATTCTCTAACTGCTAATAAATTTATGTTACTATTCATATTCGGTGTGATGCTGATATAGCGTGAGATTAGAAAGGTGGGTCAACGAGCACAAGCTCATAAGATATAATATTGGTAAGCCGCTAGTTTACTGATCAGCCTCCAATAAGCCATCTTCTTGGAGTTCGTGATTTTTGAAGTCCCAGAGTTTTTTGATGACTTCATTCACTGACTGCCATTGATCACTTCGGTTATGGCGGATTTCTAAGTCACTAACTTTTCCGTCAAGATAGATGTCGCAATATCTACGGTCTGGGGTATTCAGCGGGAAGAGAAGATGATAAGAGGATCTGTCGATGTTAATGAGCCTTGAGCCATGATATACTTTCTCAAAGAACCCTCTGGATTCATTGTTCGTGATCAACCTTACAACTCCATAACTATATAGATTCTTGTGGACTGAGCCGTTTGCTAAGATCGATATCTTATGGCCAATGGCCTCTGCAACTGGGACATTAAGCACGCCGTTCGCAATAGTACCGACTAATCTAGTGTGATCGAAATCAATATGTTTGTGGGTCTTTTGGTTTTCTGTGATCGTCATTTTTTCAGATGCCACGTTGAGGATTCCGCGCCAGGTCTTAAAGTTTCTAAGGCTCCCATTAATAATAAAGTTTGCTGCTATTTTGTCAGAGGAAATATTGAAGTGCGTGTTCGGTCTATCATATGTGTGATTTAATTGCTGTTGAGGGACGATGAATCGAAATGTAAATGGTATTCCTGGTTGGCTTGATTTACAGGCTACTTTCCATTGGAAGCTCAAATCAAACAATTTGCCCGCAGTTTCTTCAGCGCTGAGTCCAAGGCCATCCCAACTCACTTTCTGGAAGTAAGTGTTTCCGAGTAATTGAAACCGGATCCCGCCATCGACAGGCTTCCCAGCGAATGGGATAGACGCTGATAAGTTTGAAATCTGCTCAATGATATGCTCACCATTTCTTAGTATGATGTTCACTTTCTTAACTTTAAGCCATTGGTTCGGCAGATCCTCGAGTTTAGGTTTCTCTGCGATCACCGGTTTTGGTGCGGGCTTCTGAGTTGGTTTGAGTTTAGGTTTCTTAGTGTTGCTTCCATCAGGCCTTGCGGGTTGTGGTTGCAGAGCCGGGTTAGGACTTGGTGTGACTTGGGGATTGGGTAGCTCTATAAATACCTCATCGTTACTTAGATTTTCCCTGAGCCATTTGAGATCAATGTCCACCTCTGCTTCATTTACTGTGGCTTCGGTGATATATACTGAACCAGAAAATAGCTCCCTCCATGACGGCGACACTCTAAGAGATTTTATCTTTATCCCACCTTCCCCGATGCTTGTCTCAAGATTATTTAGCTCAATGTCGCCAAATGGTAACCAGAGGACGTTACCTAATTCCCAGGCGCTGTTTGTTTGTGTGTGAAGACGATTGGTGAGTTTGTTTTTTGCCCATGATGAATTTAACAAAGCAAGTGACAACAGGTAAGTCAGCAAAAATAATATAGCGAGAAAGGTTAGATATCTACGCCATTTAAATCTCCGCCCTGAAACAGACCTTGTCTTTTTTAGAGCTTTGGCTGATGTCTCATTCACTCGGTTTAAAATGCAGGGTGGTTACTCTTTTAATTTCTTGGGGACAAACCGAATCATGAGTAAGTCGTCAGCCAGTGGCTTACCTTGACCTGATAATTCCTGTAATGAATAAATGAGCAGACCAAATTTCCCATCACCGGTTCTCCCTATGGCGATGTTCTCTTTGGTTTTCACCAAGTCTCCATCGTTAAAATATCTCCACTCTTGTCCACTCCACTCCCGGTAGATACTCTCTTTCGGAGACTTGATGTCCTTAATTCTTAACAAAGTGCCGTTACTGGATTCAAATTGGTCTTTCTCAGCAACATACTTCAGTGTCGAGACTGGCATCCCTTGCCCAGTTACATTGATTACCCAAGTATTGTCACCGTCCTCGGTGAGGATGACCTGCACTTCGCCGCCTTCTACGCGTTTGTAAGACCTCTGTTCCCATAGGCCTACATACTTATCATACTCAGCCTTGGTTAGCCCTAACTTGGCATCATAAGGTGGGATAGGATTGTCTTTGCCTGCCTTTTCCTGGTGGCTCTTGAACCATTCAGGGTCACCTAATTGAGCTTGCTTCAGAAGCTCTCTGAATTTCAAAAACTCAACAGGAATATTCAGCTTTACCACTTCACCTTTCGTTATCTTACCTGGCTCTAAGTATTGCCCCAAAACAGCAGGAGGGTCAGCAGCGTAGAGACCGGAAGTAGCTAGTGATAGTATAGTGAAGAGATAGGTGGTGAATTTCATGAAAGTGGTTATTTGTATTCGTTATTTATTTCCGTTAAATTAGGTGGAATCGATGGCAACGCAAGCGTCAATGCATGAGATTGTTCTGTGACTATGCGAGCCATCTATTAGAATCCTCTAGCCTAACACCTTATTCCAGTCGGAAATACGGTCTGCTTGGGCAGCAAAGAGTGCGTCCGTGCTATCTAGAACTTTCACCGACTCTATTTTATCTCCACCAACGATTGCATTTACCACATCTATCCCTTCGGTCACTGCACCGAAAACGGTGTGTTTTCCATCTAGATGGGGAGTCGGCACATGTGTGATGAAAAACTGCGAGCCGTTGGTATTTGGACCAGCATTCGCCATGGATAGGATTCCTGGCTTCTCGTGCTTGAGCCATGGCTTACACTCACATTCAAATTTATATCCTGGCCCACCAGTACCTGTGCCAGTGGGGTCTCCACCCTGCACCATGAAGTCTGAGATCACTCGGTGAAATTTTAATCCATCGTAGTATCCTCTCTTCGCAAGGTTGAGGAAGCTCGCGCAAGTCACCTGTGCATCGTTAGCAAACATCGTTATGGTCATCTCGCCTTTCGAGGTCGTCATACTTATCTTTATATCAGAAATATCGTTCATAGTGGCTGTAGGCAACACCCTTGAACCCGAGATCACAACTCAATTCTTAAAAAAATGATTAATTTTAGTGAAATAACCACATTTGTCTTGATTTCTAGTCCTACCTGGCTAGATTCCGCTTTCCATGGCCAGAAAATCAGGTAAAGCCAAGACACGTAAGTCAGTAGCTAAACGCTTCAAAGTAACTGGAACTGGTAAACTACTCCGCCGCAAGCAAGGCAAACGCCACCTTCTTCAAAAGAAGAGTTCAAAGCGTAAGCGTTCCCTCGGGAAAGCATGCCTTGCATCAAAAGCAGACGCACCAAGAATTAAGGAATCACTTCCTTTCCACTAGGTTCATCCGTAGTTTACTAATGCAGTAACAAGAAGCTAGGCAATCATATTGACCAAGCACCCCTGTTCGCAATTCGAGCAGACTCTACACAGCCTTTTCAGCCTAGCTGGAATATTACAGACGAGACTGTGGGAGATAGGATTAAAACAGTCTGTTAAAGAAAAATAGAACAAATGCCAAGAGCAACCAACAGTCCGGCATCACGCGCCCGTCGTAAGAGAGTACTTCTCCGTGCGAAGGGTTTCCGTGGTTTCCGTTCAAAGCTATACCGCTACGCGAAAGACGCTGTTATAAAAGCACGTCAATACGAATACCGTGACCGCAAAAAGCGTAAGGGACAATTTCGTCGCCTCTGGATTCAGCGTATTTCCGCTGCATCTCGTGCACAGGAAATCACTTACTCTCGCTTCATGGAAGGTGTGAAAGCAGCTAACATCGATGTGGATCGTAAGATCCTCGCTGACCTAGCGGTCAACGATATTGCTGCATTTAACGCAGTCGTAGACCTCGCGAAAGCCGCGCTTGCTAAGAAAAACGCAGCGTAACTAAGCATTCTAGTTCAAACTAGAATTAACAATACTTAATAATCAGCCGCTTGGAGAAATCCTTGCGGCTGTTTTATTTTGTCGTCTTCTCAATAGAGACTTGTACGACAAACCTGTCTCCCAAATGCCACCTCACCAAAGAGCTTCTATGGTTTGGCTGTCTAGCTTATTGATCGTATTGAGTGAGGTTTTCCGCACTGTCTCGCGAAACCAGTTAATATTATCGATGCCTAATACCATTTGAACAGTGATAGTGGTTTGATAGAAAAACAAAATAGTGAGAGCAGCAAGGTAGGAGGAAGGCGCATAGCGGGCTATGCAACTGACGACTAACGCCGCTAATCTTGCTCTATTGTTTTACTCTCTACCCAGTCAGATTTGCTGCACTTTCAAATCATTCCATCAAACGATCAATCCAGTATCACTGTGAGGATGGTATAACTATCGAATAGAGCACATTTGTGGACAGTGAAAAATTTGACTCCTCGCTTTATTATTTTAAAACCTGTCAAAATGATCGTGCTAGAGGCGGCGATGAGGTCATTTGTTTTTCCAATAAAAACAACAAAGAGAGTTGGCTCCTAATAGTGATATCAAATACGGTTAACTGACTAACAACGGCTTAGAGATTTTTTATTTAATAGGGATAAGCGTTCGAAACCTTAAGGTAATTAGAACGGTAACTACATAGTGAAATAAATCTGATTTTTTGCGTGCCAAAGCTACCAGAATATTGTCTTTTGTTAGTAGTTAAAACTTTATCACCTAATACATGGCAGAAAATCATTTTTACGAACACGTCGATACCTACCTACAGATGGCTGTAGAATATGATGCATCAGATATTCACCTCACCACAGGCTCTCCCCCAGTATGGAGGCGGCATGGAAATCTGATGCCTATCTGGGATGACGCAGAGAACTTTACCAACGAACAAATAGAGACTCTCATCACATCATTTCTGGATGCAAAATGCCAGGAGAGACTCGTAGAGATCGGCGATGCGGACTCTTCCTATGAGAACGCGTTCGCACGTTATCGTTGCTCCGTAGTGCGGCACAGGCTTGGTAAGGGCATCGTTTTTCGTATTATTAAGAGTGAGATCCGCACGATGCAAGACCTCAAGCTACCAGAAGAATTTCTAGTCCCCCTAACCCGTTACCACAACGGCCTCATCCTCGTCACTGGCTCCGTGGGTTCTGGTAAGTCCACCACGCTCGCAGGGATGGTAGACTTCATTAATAAAGACAGACACGACCACATCTTAAGCTTAGAGGACCCTATCGAATTCGTGCATACACCCCAGGGTTGCCATATAAACCAGCGTGAAATTGGTGAACACTCAGAATCATTTCCCCGCGCTCTGAGGGCAGCACTACGTGAAGATCCAGATGTCATCATTGTGGGTGAGATGCGGAATCTAGAGACCATCCAGTTAGCGATCACAGCGGCTGAAACCGGTCACTTGGTTTTAGGAACTCTTCACACAGGAAATGCACCCCGAACGTTAGACCGTATTCTCGACGTGTTCCCTATCGACCAGCGAGGTCAAATCCGAGTTATGGTCGCAGAATCCCTCCGAGGAATCATTTCCCAACAGCTAGTGCCTGCGGCAGATGGTAATGGACGTTGTCTTGCACTAGAAGTACTGGTCAATAACCCCGCTGTCGCCGCCACCATCCGTGATGGAAAAACCTTCATGCTCCCTGGTATCATGCAGACGGGTAAATCTATCGGTATGACTACCATGGATGACTCTCTCAGAGAGCTCTATATTTCAGGGCAGGTCACAGCTGAAGAAGTCTTGCACCGCTGTGAAGATAGAACCGTCATGAGAGAATTCCTCCAATCATAATTTCAAGCTAACAAGCTAATCTAACATCCCTACTTATTAATCCTATGTCTAACAGTATCGACAGACTATTTAAAATCCTCATCGAACAAGGCGGCTCAGACCTTCACCTAACCGAGGGCTACCCACCAAAAATGCGTATCCACGGTGGTGTTTCCGCCATTGAGGGCGAGCCAGTGATGGATCGCGAGATCATCAACCAATACCTTGAGGGGATCTGTGAAGAAAAATCCTATGGGGAATACCTAGAGGAAGGTGACCTAGACTTCGCTTATGAAATGGATATCGATTCTCGCTTCCGTTGCAACTACTTCAAACAGCAATTCGGGCTAGGCGCTATTTTCCGCCTTATCCCTACCGAGATTGCCACTATCGAACAGCTCGGTATTCCTCAAGTGGTGAAAAATTTCGCCTCCATTCGCGCTGGACTCGTCCTCGTCACGGGTCCAACTGGTTCGGGGAAATCCACCACCCTAGCGGCAATTATTGACTATATTAATGAGAACTATAGCAAGCACATTATCACCGTAGAGGAACCAATCGAATTCGTCCATAGTAACAAGAAATGCATCATTACTCAGCGGGAGATACCCACCCACTGCGCCTCATTCTCAGATGGTCTCCGCGCCTCACTCCGGGAAGATGCAGAGATCGTCCTCGTAGGAGAGATGCGGGATCTGGAAACCATTTCGCTCGCCCTCACCGCTGCCGAGACTGGAATGCTAGTATTCGGGACTCTTCACACTAATAACGCGGTCAAGACCATTGACAGAATTATTGACGTCTTCCCAGCGGATCAGCAAGCCCAGGTTCGCACCATGTTAGCCGCATCTATCCAGGGCGTGTTAGCCCAACTTCTCATGAAGCGCTGTGATACAGCAGGCCGAGTAGCGGTGAACGAAATCATGTTCACCACCCCGGCCGTATCCGCCATTATCCGTGAAGGTAAGACCCAGAAACTTAACGACGTCATTACTCAGGGCTCTGAGCTAGGAATGCAGTTCATGGACGAGGCCATCTGGGACAAGCTCCAAAAAGGCATTGTAAGTCCAGAAGAGGCTTATATGAAAGCCATCGACAAAAGTAGATTCAAAAGCTTCCTCCCAACCGCGCTGGCTTCACTTGCTAATTCGTCTGGAGGTTGAAGAGTAGAGGCTGCATTGTGAAATAGGCCCTAAAAAACCATCAACTACTAGGATGACACAAATGATGTGTTTGTGACATGTCTCCTAGTTGTGACGGTTACTTTTCACATTTCGATGGCGAGACATTACCCAATACCCACAGACTAAAAGATCTAAAACTACATGTTCAGCTGAAGTAATTTCATGTCTCTTTTTAAATACCCAGAGGTATCATTCTCCCCTCTTGATCTTATACATCTTCATCAATTCATTTATTTGCTGCCTAAATTTGACGTCATCCAGGCCACCTTCATAAATCAAGAGTCGAGCAATTGATCCATCGAAAGATTCCTTACCAGGGTGCTCAACTGCATCTCGCTCTTGCCCCACTACCAGTTTAGATGGATTAGCCTCTGGCATAACAGGGAAATGAACAGTCGCAACAGGCTTAATATCATTCAAGAAAAGCTCAACCTTCATGTTCCCATGTCCTTTATGCATCCTGGATGCGATCAGATAGTAACGATTTTTTTGTAAAACCGGTCCAGATAATTTAGGGTTGTTCATGTCAAACCTACCAAATGTTTTTCCATTTCTGACCCCTGCCCATAATAAGTTATTATCTTCAAGGCAGCCCCACAAACCTTCATATTTCCCACCATTGCGGAGGTTTCCAAAAAAAGAATTCACGTCTTTCACGCCGACACGTTGCTCAAGCACAGAGACGACAGAGAACCAAGTATAACCTTTACCAGTGGTTAGGCCGTCAAATGCATCTTCATCAAAACAAACCAACTCTTGCTGTTTAAAATGAAGTGTTCGATGCCCCCCTATCAGAGGATCTTTCTTCCCCCATTTGGGTAAACCAGATCCGGCCACTTTTCGGCCAATATCTTGCCCAATAAACGCTGTAATTGATTGATGAACTGCAGAATTACCCCAGGAGATCACTTTGTTTTCTGAGTTTACCCTCACCTTCTTGTCGGCGTTAAGATCTAAGATCAAGATTGTCTCGCAAGTTCCTGCTGACAACGCCGAGAAAAACACAACCAAAGTGAGCCATTTAAGTGAACATATCATATGTTACACTACTAACAGATTAAACGTTCTGATCGAGCTCAATATTTATATCCTGCACGATAAAAGGGGTAGCCCCAGAAAAAGTTGATGAAAAATGACCTCCTCGAGCGACTTCTTGGATGAGTTAAGGTTTTTCTTCACCCATATAATATTTGTCTAATTGGAATTATCAGAGTAAGTTGATTACATAATGTATACTTAAATGGAACCTGACTCAATACCTCAATCATCTCAGATCAGAAAAGCTTTGCGGCATCGGCGATCCAAGCACAAGCGTAAGAAGAGGTTGGTGGTCTTGATCATCGCCGCTGGGGTGTCTTTGTTTGGAACCTTAGCTTATCTGGATAGAAATCCTGACCCAACCACCTGGGAAAGCATGCGGACTGATTATAAAAACACCAAGTAAACCCTGCCCACTCAAGCATGATGCCAATAACTAAAACACTTAGACTTCTTATTCCACTGGCGCTTATCGCCGTAATCCTTGTCTGTGGCTTTTGGGTGAAGCGGAATTTTATCGATGATCAGAAATCGACTATCTTAAGTATGGCTCCCACCGTGGAGGAAATAGAATTGCTTTCTGAGCTAGTCACAAACCGAGTCTATGTTGCGGATATCCTCAAGGGATCTAACATAGACTACGAAGGAGTCTGGGCGATCAATGGAGATGCTCTGATCACTATCGACCTCTCACAGGCTATCATTTCTGATAAAGACGAAGAAACTAAGACCGCAACCATCACTCTGCCACTACCTAAAGTAGTCTCTGCTCGTGTGGATCATCAGCGCACAAAAAATGGGGGTATTAAGGGAGTGCGATTTGCGCTGCTGAGGAACCCTAAAAACCGCACTAAGATTTTAGATGATGCTATGCAGGAAGCTCAGGCAGTGGTGGAAAAAGCGGCAGGTCGACCTGAAATCATCGAAAGTGCCCAGAAACAGGCCAGACTAAACATCCAAATGCTCTATCTCAAAGTAGGCTGGAATGTGGGTATTAATTGGCAAGAATCGCTTGATTTACCTAGGTAATCTTCAAAGTGTCTAACTAAAGTTAAAAAAAACGGATTAATTATCGAAATCCCCTTGACCTTTCTCGTTCTTCTTGTATTCCTCTGCCCCACAACTAACAAACAATTTTAATAGATATGTCAAAAGTATGCAGCATTAGAGGTTCCAAGGTCCGCGTAGGACGCAAGATTCACCGTTCAGGTCTTGCAAAGAAAAAGGGTGGTATTGGACGCCACGTAACTAAGACAGTGAAGCGCAAGGTAACTCCGAACATCCACACTAAAAACATTTTCGTCCCTGAACTAGGGCGCACTGTGAAGGTCAAGCTTAGCGCGAAGGCTCTCAAGACAATCAACAAGAATGGCGCTTACGTCACTCTGAAGAAAGCGGGCATTATCAAGTAAGCTTTCACAAGATTGACTAAAACAAGATTTTCAAAACGTAGCCTTTAATAAGGCTACGTTTTTTGTGTGTTTCTGGTGGCCTTTGTTCGACGAGAAACACATAACACTTTTCCATAAAAACTCACAAGCAATCAGGATAACTCCCCTGCTACAGCCAAATACGCGACTACTAATTTCTTCTTCTCTTGCTAAATGGACTTAAACCCACTGACATTCTAAAATATCTGAGTTCTATCTGGACGTATCAGTTTTCATCATTACATTCACTTATATGAAGTCATGTCTAGCTATGATCATTATCCTTATTCTTTTTGCCGGATTCATCGGCACGATGGCAGTGATGTACCTTGCCAGCTCCAGCACTGAGATTGAGAGCACTCAATAGGCTGAACAATTAGGTCGCTAACGCTAGTAGTGCTGGCTCATTTTTTTCTGTTTTTTTCGTTTTACACTTCCCTAGTTGGCCAATTGGTATTTGACTGCATACATCATGTCCAAAGATCATATTGATGTAAACTATGTGGCTAATTTAGCCCGCCTTAATCTCACCGAAGAGGAGTCCACTACTTTTCAGCGCCAGATAGAAGATATTCTTGGCTACATTAATAAACTTGAGGAACTTGATATCGATGACATCGAGCCTACTGCACATGCTGCCCCTGTGTATGATCAAATCCGTGAGGATGTGACGAAACCCAGCCTCGAGCGCGATGCCTTTTTAGCGATCGCTCCGGACACGATCAACGATCAACTCAAGGTGCCTAAGGTTATCGAAGAACTTTAATTTAATTTTCAAAACCACTTTCACTATTATGAACCTAGCTTCACTATCCATCACCGAACTCCGCAAGCAGCTAACCGCTGGCGAGATCACTCCGTTACAAATCATCGACGACATTGAGAAAGCAATCCTTGCCAGCGACTCCGAGATCAATGCTTACTTGAGTTATAATTTCGAAAAAGCCAGAGAAATGGCTGTATCGGTAGATCTTTCTCTACCACTTGGTGGAATCCCAATTGGTATTAAGGACAACATCAATACACTCGGTGAGCCGTGCACTTGCGCGTCCCAGTTCCTAGTGGACTCCTACGTGTCGCCCTATGACGCCACAGTCATTTCTAAACTCAAGGCTGCTGGCGCGATTCCACTTGGCAGAATGAATATGGACGAGTTTGCAATGGGTTCTACGACAGGAAATTCATCTATCCAGCGCACGAATAATCCACATGATCTGGAGCGTGTTCCCGGCGGTTCATCAGGGGGGTCTGCTGCTGCTGTGGCTGCTAATTCCGCTGTTGCTACACTAGGAACAGATACTGGTGGATCAATCCGCCAGCCTGCGTCGCACTGTGGTATCGTGGGGCTAAAACCATCTTACGGGCGCGTTTCTCGATACGGCTTAGTGGCATTTGCCTCATCGCTGGATCAGATAGGCCCCTGCACCAAGACGGTGGCAGACGCGGCACTTCTACTCAACGTGATCAGTGGTCCAGATGAAATGGATAGCACCTCACTAGAAGTCGACACTCCAGATTTCACCGCGAACCTTAATTTAGGTGTGGCTGGGCTCAAGCTGGGAATTCCCAAAGAATACTTTACTGAAGGGATGGACCCGGCTGTTAGAGAAGTGGTTAATCTTGCTATTGATAAGTTAAAGGCTGCGGGCGCTGAGATCATTGATATATCTCTACCACACACAGAATATGCTGTTGCTACTTATTATATCATTGCTCCAGCTGAGGCATCATCGAACTTATCACGATTTGATGGCATTCGCTACGGTAACAGAGCAGTTGAATCCGGTAACCTCATTGATCTTTACAAAGACTCGCGCTCGGCTGGATTTGGGTCTGAAGTGAAGCGCCGAATCATCTTAGGGACCTATGCCCTATCATCTGGGTATGATCATCAATATTATAATAAAGCGCAAAAAGTCAGGACGCTGATCCGCCAAGATTTCACTACGGCTTTTGAACGTGTGGATGCTATTCTTACTCCTGTCTGCCCACATGCAGCCCCAAAGCATGGAGAGAATAGTGATGATCCGCTCAAGGAATACTTGGCAGATATCTGCACCATCGCGGCAAACTTAGCAGGTATCCCAGGGATTTCTGTTCCTGCGGGAAAAGATAAATCAGGGATGCCCGTAGGCTTACAAATCTTAGGGCCACATCTAGGAGAGCAAGTAATAATGCAAGTAGCACAAGAGCTGGAGTCTATTCTATAAAACAGAATCCCGTGAGTGTGATTTTTAAAAAAATTCTAACAAAATACCTTTGACATGGTATGATTTTTTTAGTCTTCTATTAATTATAACCCATTACCAACCATGAAATCTAAAAAAAACCTTACTCGCTTCACCTACGAAACAACAGCATTCCAAGGATGGAGACTGTGTCTAAGTCGCTCAGGAACCACGTTCACGAAATACTTTTCAGATAAAAAATATGGTGGCGAGCGCAAGGCTCTTAAGGTTTCAGAGTCGACCAGAACTGTTCTAGCTGAACTTCTTGACGGTGCTCGCAAGGTAAATGGTAAGCTTAGCCAGACAACAATCAATAAGGCAAAGAAACTTCTACAAAACGCTTAGGCAACAGTGTTCTCACCCTATCAGACATTTGCTGTTCATTAGTAATTAAATGATTAAAAACCCTCTAGTTTAATACCTAGGGGGTTTTTTATGGCCTAACATTTAAAACCTCTATTCACGATTAATACCATCCTACAGTAATACTGGATTGATCGTTTGATGGAATGATTTGAAAGTGCAGCAAAGCTGACTGGGGAAAGAGCAAAACAATAGAGCAAGATTAGCGGCGTTAGTCGACAGTTGCATAGCCAGCTATGCGCCTTCCTCCAGCCTTGCTAGTATGCCGGTCACTATTATGTTTTTCTATCAAACCACTATCACTGTTCAAATAGTATAAGGTATATCTGAAAATAGAGTCAATATATGTCTAAACATTCGTCATGCCCTTATCTAAAAGAAAGCGCGCGACCGTGTAGCTGAGATACAGTGCTAGTAGAATACCACCTTCTAATCTGCTCAACCTGCCTCCGATCCACATCATTGGTGTGATGATGATGAGAACCCCGAGCATCACGCCCATATCTAACCAGCTGATATCAGTGGCGGTGAGTGAACTCACCATAGAAGTGATACCGATGACCGCTAGTAGATTAAAGATACATGAGCCCACGGCATTTCCTGTAATAATATCCCCCTGCCCTTTTCTTGCGGCGACGATAGATGTGGCTAACTCAGGGAGTGATGTTCCAAATGCGAGAAGTAATAGACCAATAATAGCCTGAGAAACACCGAACTCAATTGCCACGATAGAGCCACTTTCAACAAGCCACGATGAGCCGAATTTCAGTGCTAGCAGGCCTAGAATAATCCATAGGCCGCTGAGCGCAATCCCCGCGGAGGTAGAGTTCTTTGCCTTTGCTATTTCACTTGGGGTGAAGTCGGCTGAGTCCTCTGGGGCTGCTTCATTTTTAGACTGCCGCAAACTAGAAATTACATAAGTGATAATACCAGCAAATAACACCCAGCCTTCCCACTGGATAAGCTGCTTATCCAGTAGCATGAGAACGAAGACTGTACTCGCAGCGAACAAAATAGGAATTTCTCTACGGATGATCTGTCGGTGAATCACAATAGGCCGGATCAAGGCTCCCACGCCTAATATGAGCGCGATATTACAAATATTAGAGCCAATGATTGTCCCGAATGCTTGGTCTGGGCTACCATTAGCGTTAGCTTGTAAACAAACTAAGAGTTCAGGCGCGCTGGTGCCGAATGCCACAACAGTGAGACCAACGACTAACGGAGAAACCCCGAACCTTAGTGAAATCTCGGACGCGCCTTTCACTAGGAATTCAGCTCCATAAAATAGGGCGATAAAGCCGGCTAGAATGTATAGATAATGGTCAATCATATCTGCTCATGAGGTAAAGCATTGTGGAGTGGATGGCGACTATTTTTTCTAAAAGAATATTTTTCAAAGAATATATTGTTTAAACTAGCGTATCATCGATTTAGAGATTACACTGTATTTTAAAGCATAGAAAATCCCCATGATTATATTAACAGACAACGCAGCAAAAGAACTCAAAAGCCTTATTCAAAAGCAAGAAAGTAAAGATGACACAGGTCTAAGACTCTCAGTGTCCAAAGGAGGCTGCGCTGGAATGCAGTATGTGATGCAAGTGCAGCAAGCTCAAGATGGCGACCAACTTATCGAGAAAGATGGCGCTCGTGTGTATCTCTCACCAGACAGTCTCGAGTATCTCAATGGGTGTGAAGTTTACTATGAATATGGACTAACGGATTCAGGCTTCAAGATCCGTAACCCTAATGCCTCTCGCTCATGCGGCTGCGGTACATCATTTGAGGCGGCTGGCGAAGAAGGGACATATGATCCAGCTAACGAGTGCAAGTAAAGATCATCTAGCTTAGTTCAGATTTTGCAAAAAAAACAAGACACTTGGATCACTCGGCTAGTGGAACGTAATCCCCCGTTTTTTTGGTGGTCACTTGCGATTATGTTATGCTTTTGCCTCGCGGTATTTAGCTGGATGAAAATCCCCCCTATTTTTGCGAATCCGCAAGACCCAGAGAACTATAAGTTGTTAGATCGGATTAATCGCTTAGACCCAATTATTGCATTCAGCGCACTTGATCCACCAGAAGGTGATATTGCAAATACACAGAACCTGTATTCTAAATTTGGCTCACTTACTAGAAATGAATTTAAAGCACTCAATGCAAAACTCATTAAAAATTACGTTACTAACTACAAACAACAAACACTCAACACATACGTCCAAGGTGATTTCCGTGTGATCAAGACACGCGTGCTTACTCAAAATGATAGATTCATGAATGGGATCGCGATTAAGGCAGAGGCATTGGTAAAAGTGAATAAATTCACCGAAGCCCAGGCGTTCCCCGTCTGGTTGGAGATCATTCTACCGAATGCTCCACCTAGTGCTGCGATCAATATCGCTAAAGGTGATCTTTTAGAGATAAACAAGAATCCGTTTTTCGCATCAATCCTCTATGTGGAAAGAATCGTGCGTACCGATAATGATCCCATCATGAGCTTTACTGTAATACCGCTCGTCTATGAATCACCTTGGAACCCGCCAAGAAATAAAGATAAATTCAATATATACCCACCCAAAAAACTCAACATGGATGCCAAGCTTCCTATTTTTCAACTTTAATAATTTATCACTATGAAACTAATCTCATGGAATGTGAATGGCGTCCGGGCTGTTCTCAAAAAAGGCTTTGCGGAATGGTTCGCAGAAGAGAAGCCAGATGTGCTTTGCTTACAGGAAACTAAGGCTAAACCTGAGCAAGTCGAACTACCTTTCGAATTTGCCGGGTATCACCAGTTCTGGAACTCAGCAGTAAAACCAGGCTACTCAGGCACACTCATTCTAACTAAAGAAAAGCCCCTATCAGTCGTCAATGGAATAGGCATTGATGAACATGATACTGAAGGTCGCACGATTACGGCTGAGTATCCTGATTATTTTCTCGTCACCGTCTATACTCCTAATTCTCAGAACGGACTCGCTAGACTGGATTATCGGTTGAGTTGGGATAGGGATTTTCTCGCGTATGTTAAGGATTTAGAAAAAACAAAACCGGTCATTTTCTGTGGAGACCTCAATGTCGCTCATCAGGAAATAGATCTTGCCAGACCTAAAGCAAACTCTAAGAACCCAGGTTTTTCACCTGCCGAGCGGGCATCGTTTGATCATATAGTGGCTGCTGATTACACTGATACATTTCGTTATTTTCATCCAGATACGACAGAGGCTTATAGCTGGTGGAGCTACCGCGCGGGTGCTCGCGTGCGGAACGTGGGCTGGCGGCTTGATTACTTTTGTGTTTCTAACTGCCTAATAGATTCTCTGAAAAAGGCATGGATCATGCCAGAAGTGCTAGGCTCAGATCACTGTCCCGTTGCCATCGAAATTTTCTAACCACACACCACTTTCATTTACTATGCCTAAAATCCCCGATGAATTTCATTCCCTTGAAACTGACAAAGAATTTAAGACTTGCTGTGACTGTAACTGTGAGCTGCTCGATTGCGCCGAGATGTACATGGTTCAGAAGAGCTTCTCTAAAGACGAGTGCGTGATGGAATTTGCTCTATGTCATCATTGCAAAGAAAAATTAGATAAACAGATCTCGGGTAAATCAAAAGAAGTGATCTACGATTTTCTATTCGACCATACTGAGATGGTGGCCGCTCCAGAAGACCACACACATGCTGATGCCATGCAGCAGATCGAAGAATGCCTCACCTGCGGGAAAAACCGTGCCGATTGTGTAGGCTACACCTACTCTGGATTATTCGTAGGAACCCACCTGGTTCCAGGACCACTCCCAATGATGATCTGTGATGACTGTCAGGAAACGATGTCTGAAAATATGTCTGATCACACCAAAGACGTAAAAGATAAATTCTACGCAGAGAACTTCCCTGGACCACCGACTGAAGCAGATCTACCTACCTCCAAACCAGTATTCCTCTAAATTAAAATCACTTGATGATCTCAGCGATTTGTTCAAGTGTGATGAGCTTATCTAAAATTGCTTCCCTACCGATGGTTTTCAGATCCATGGCTGGGATAGAGTTTCTGAGATCAAACTTCCCTGACATCGTCCTTCTCAGAGCGGAAAGATGAGCGCCACAACCTAGATCAGCACCAATATCATGTGCGTAGGTTCTTACATAGAATCCTTTAGAACAATGCACAGTAAAGTCAATATCAGGCAGGTTTATATTATGGATCTGGTAATCGTTCACCTTAACTGGCCGTGGATCTCGTTCTACCACTTTACCCTGTCTAGCTAGCTTATAGAGACGTACCCCATCCTTTTTGATAGCAGAAACCATGGGTGGCATTTGCTCGAAATTCCCACGGTATTTATCAAAGGCATTGCTGATATCATACTCACTAAATTCGGGCACTTCTTTTTCTTCCACAGGATCACCGTCTGCATCTTGTGAGTCAGTAGTGATCCCCAGTTTGAGACTGCCTTCATAGACCTTATTTTCAACCATAAGCATGTCTTGAAGCTTAGTAGCCTTGTTGATAAGCAGCATTAATACACCTGTCGCCATCGGGTCAAGGGTGCCGCAGTGACCTATCTTTTTGATTTTTAGCGCACCTCTGGCAATAGCCACCACATCATGAGAAGTCATGTTTGGTGCTTTATCAATGACGATTAGACCGCTGGGGATTTCTGGTTGCATAGTTTGCTTATAAGAGATGTTTTGAGACTTCGCAAATGACCGCAAGGCGTACTTCAGCGATTGATCCAGACATTCTGATTCCAGCGGCTTTGGCATGACCACCTCCGCCAAATAGTTGCGCTATTTCGCAGGCGTCAATAGAGCCTGTTTTAGAACGGATACTCACTCTGATCGAGTCGTCCATAAGTTCTTCAAAGAAGAGCGCCACACTGACTCCTTGGATACTACGAATCATGTCGATTAGCCCTTCGCTATCGTCTGGCTTGAGATCGAGCTCGTGCTTGACCTTTTTGAGTAGATGCCAGTCTGCGATTTCCCCGCACGATGAAATTTCTAGCGTATTGAGTAGCTCTCTTGTTAGAGCCACTCTGCGATATGGAAAGCTATCATAAATTTGTTCATTAATCTTTCCGGTGTTGAGCCCAAGATTCACTAGGTTCGCTGCCATTTCATAGGTCGCTGCTGTGGTGCCCGAGTATTGAAATGATCCGGTATCAGTAGAAACAGCCACATAAATAGAGTCCCGCGCTTCATTCGTTAGAGTCAGTCCTTGCTCCTTGATCATCTGGTAGAGGATCTGACCTGTGGCAGGAGATTGAGCGTCGATATAATTAAGGTCACCATAGCCTGGGTTAGATTTATGATGGTCGATGTTAATCCATAAGGTTGCATTGGCGGCCATTTTTAATGCCTGTTCACCTAACCTTGGCTTATTAGCACAGTCCACTGCTATGGCTACTTCGACGTCTAGAACATCATCTGTAGGCTGCTTTACTTTATCTGATCCGGGTAGAAACGCTAAACTCTCGGGCACCCCGTCTTCATTGATATAAGTAACTTCTTTACCCATTGCCTCAAGTGTTGATCCGAGCGCAATAGTAGAGCCAATGGCGTCTCCATCTGGTCTGATATGACTTAGGATAATAAATCTTTGGTGCTGATTGATAACCGCGATAATTTCTTCAAATGTATTCATAAATTTCCAATGTATTTTGAGTCTGCTAGAGACTGTCCTTGGCTAAGGCTTGGACTTTGGCTTCGACGGCTTCTTTGATAATGATTTCATTTCGAGCCTCATTACTTTTGCTCTCCTTACTGATCGCAACGGCGATCCAGCGGAAGTCTGAGCTGTTATCCATCGCTACCTTGAGCAACATGGTAAGTGGCACAGCCATGAGCATCCCGATCGGGCCCCATAGCCAGCCCCAGAAGAGCACGGATAAGATCACTACCACAGTGGAGATACCAAATCTTCTACCTAACAAAGTGGGCTCGACAAAGTTCCCAAGAAATCCATTAATAATCAAATACCCACCACCAATGATGGCGGCATCAGGAAAGCTTCCGTTATTAAGCAGTGACAGTAAAACGGGTGGGATACCTGCGATCACTGATCCAACAGCTGGGATGAAATTCAGAGCGAAGGCTAGGATACCCCATAGTAGTGGAAACTCGAGCCCCATCTGCCAGCAGAGAAGTCCTGCCAAGAGCCCAGTTGCCATACTGATGAGAGTTTTTATTCCTAAATATTTCTGGATGTCCTTGGTCGCGCTGAGCATGCGTTGTAGGTTGGGCCCTTGAGCTTCACAGATAGCATTAAATCTACGGCCAAACATCCGTGCTTCACTAAGCATAAAGACAGTGAGCAGCATAATGATAAATGAGGTACCTATGATAGAAAGTAGTTGCTTCAACAGATCTCTAACCCAGTTCCAGATACTCTCTCGGCTGAGCATATCTTTGAAGAGCTCTCCTAGTTGCTCAATTCCTTTTCCTGATTGATTATTTTTAAAGGTCACGATAGGAGTCCCGCTAACTGGGTAATTAGACTCCACCTTTGAGCTATTAGCTTGGTCTATCGCTAGGTTGCCTTGATCTTTAGAACCAGTAACTGGAGGATCAGGCTGTCCGTCATTACACGTGGTCTGCTCAACGTTATTCCCTAGCGCAGTAGCTATACCATCTTCATCGTCGCCCTGCTCTTCTTTGCTCTCCTCTGTAGTTGTGTCTCCAGAGGTCTCCTCAAGGAGGTCTTTTCCTTTTAGCCCCCATTCTTCGTACATCTCTGTAGTGAAATCAATGAGTTGGTCAGTACGTTGCTTCGTCAGGGCCTCGTACTTTGAATCCCATTTACTCTGGAATTCTGAAGTGAGGACAATTCCTAGGAATACCACTCCAGTAAGAAAGGCAAAGTCAACTATGACAGTAATGAGGACAGCCAAAAATCGCGGCACCTTGTGCTCACGCAACCAGTTAGTGATAGGGAAACTGATGGTGGCAATGAAGAAGGCCAATAGAATGGGGAGGATGAAGTCTGCTGCATACCTCATCCCGCCAACAACGATAACGAGAGCCGCTAAAATTAAAATAATTCTAGACCCCTCAGCTGACTTTGCTGACTTCTCTAATACTCTACCTGACTTCAGTTTCTTCATTGGTGCTTTTTGAGGGAGCTACGTTTACTTATTAAAGCTTAGCTTAGTTTGACTATAAAAACAATACAAACAATCGCACGATGATCATTATGCAATATTTGTGAATACTGACTGCACATCGGCATCATCATCAAGCTTGTCGATCATTTCTTCTATCTCTTCTAATTGAGCTTCAGTAAACTCTGCAGAACTATTCGGAATGCGCTCTAGTCTGGCGGTAGTGACCTCTAGTTCCAAATCCTCGCAAGCCTTAGATAGTTTGCCAAAACTAGTAAACTCTCCATAGGCAATGACTTCGTCTCCGTCGGAATCTAGTTCCTCCAGACCGTGATCTATCAGAGCCAGTTCCACTTCATCCAGATCTAGCCCCGCAGTCTTTTTAAATGCGACTACCGCCTTGCGCGTAAACATGAATTCCAGCCCTCCGCTATTGAGTAGTCCTCCACCAGATTTATTGAAAATAGTCCTGATATTAGAAAACGTGCGGGTATTATTATCAGTAGCACATGCCACCCAGAGTAAGACACCGTGTGGTCCTTTCCCCTCATAATTTATCTCGGCGAAATTTTCTGAATCCTTGGCTGTCGCGCGTTCGATTGCCTTGATAATATTATCCTTAGGCATATTTTCATTTTTAGCCGTTGCGATAGCTGCTCTTAGTTTAGCGTTTGATTCTGGATCATCTCCGCCCTCTTTAGCTGCCATCGTGATCGATGTTGCTAATTTAGGAAAGAGTTTTGACATCTTATCCCAGCGTTTTTCTTTCGCTCCTCTTCTTATTTCAAATGCTCTGCCCATAATGATAATGTGTGTAAAAAATTGATGCTCTCATCTACGCACCCACAATGGCTAATATCAAGAACCGATATGGCTTAATCATTATTAAACCACTAAATAGTATCAAATGCTTCGTTGAAGCGCTTGATGAGCTCTTGCTTGCCCTCGGTGCCCACAGAGATGCGAATTAAATTTCTAGAAACCCCGCAGCTCTCTGCCCATTCCAATTCGTCATAATGAGCTAGTAATGTGTAGGGACAAACGAGCGAGAACTCATTACCAAAACTTGGCCCCTTAGAAATCCTTAAGTTATCAAAAAACTTCGCTATTTTCTTATTATTCTTGAGCGTGAATGAAACCAATCCCCCATAGCCGCCTTTTTCAGTCTTTACTTGTTGATAGAAATCTTTGGTGTCGATCGATGGATACCAGACTTGCTCGACGGCATCGTGATTCATCAGGAAATCCACGATGCTCTGAGCTACCTCATTCACTGGCTTCATACGATCTTCAAAATTCTTAGATCCTTCATCTAGAGCCGCTGCGTCATGTGCATACAGTTTAGAGTGACTTGCACCGCAGTCGTCTGAAAAGAATGCCTTGAACTCGCCATAGAAACTAGATCTTTTCACCAGCTGGACAGCCCCCGCCATAACATTACCTGAACCTGCTATCCACTTCGTGAGGCTGGAGGTCACAATATCTGCGTAGTTTTTCACATCTACGTTGTAAGCACTACAAACTGTGTCATCTATCACCAATGGGACATTGCCAGCATCACAAGCTGCACGAACTTTCGTCAGATCAACCATCCGCAAAAGCGGGTTATTTGGCACCTCGCAGAAGACTGCTGAGAACTCACCTACACGGATACGGTTCAGAGCTTCATCAAATAATTCACCTTCAGAAACAGGGAGAAATACCACCCCAACACCAAAGTAGTTTTGCACTTTGAGCACATCTACATAAGGGAAATCTAGCTGTAATGTTTTTTTGCTAGGGGCTAATTTTCTAAGCTCTCTATGCACTGCGAATACTGCCGACATACCGCTCTCATAGAGATACACATCACCCTCATCGTAGCCACCAATTCCCTCTAATCTTCTGAGCAAATCACTATTATCATATTCCCATAACCCCCCTTCATCGAGGACATCGAGAGCCTGTCTGCTAGAGACAACCTCGCCGGAATACCTCCAGTAATCCATACCCAAAGCATACTGGCTCTCTGGGAGAATCAATGCTTGCAGGCCATCATAGCTAGCAATTCGGAGCGCAGTATTCGAGCGTTGTTCTACAAATCTCAGTGCGCGTTGAGCCGCTTGTCTACTGGGAAAAACAATCACCTTTTCACCTTCGGTAGCCACATCCTGCTCACATTTCAGAAACAATCTGCTCACTGCAGGATGAAGGAAGAACCTAGGGTAGCCGCATTGCAGCTTAGAAATCACCTTATCTCTCCCCTCTTCATACCCGATCACCGAGTCCCAAGTCGGTAGGCACACCGATGTAGCGTGCCTATCATCTGGGATAGGCACACCGAGATCTGCTGCATTACAAGCTGGATCTGAGATTAGATTACGCACGGATCAGGTCATAGTCTGCTATCTTATATATGCAAGCTTGATTTTTCATAAAACTGTGAGAATTTAACATAACAAATTTATCCTATAAATTTCACTATTCATCTTCACAGCTACTCGTAACCGTGTTAGATAGCCTCTAACAAAAAATTTATCCTTATTTAAATACTATGGCCAACTCCAATCTCAATCTAACTCTCAAAGTCTGGCGCCAAGCTAGTGCATCCGACAAAGGAACTATCCAAACCTACGACGCCAAAGCAATCCCCCCAACAGCGTCATTCCTCGAAATGCTCGACATCGTCAACGAGAGAATCATCGCTGACGGAGCAATCCCCATTCATTTTGATCACGACTGCCGTGAAGGAATCTGCGGAATGTGCTCACTAACAATCAACGGTGTGCCCCACAGTAAAGAAACTGGTATCACTACTTGCCAGTTACATATGCGCAAATTTAATGACGGCGAGACTATCTGGATCGAGCCATTCCGCGCGAAGGCATTCCCTGTGGTGAAGGATCTCGTTGTGGATCGCAGTTCATTTGATCGAATCATGGCGGCTGGTGGATATATTGATGTTCGTACCGGCTCAGCGCCAGATGCGAACTCTATGCCCATTGATAAGAAGATCGCCGATGAAGCATTTGATGCAGCAGCTTGTATCGGTTGTGGCGCCTGTGTGGCCGCTTGTAAAAATGGTAGTGCGATGCTTTTCGTTTCCGCCAAAGCGTCCCATCTCAATAAGCTCCCACAGGGCCAGCCAGAGAAAAATAAACGCACACTCGCACTAGTCAGACAGATGGATGATGAAGGATTTGGCAACTGTACTAACCAATACGAGTGCGAGGCCGTCTGCCCGAAAGAGATCAGCGCGGATAATATAGCCAAGCTCAATCGCGACTATGCCCTCGCCGCGGCCAGAGAAGCACTGGCATAGGTCTAGATATAGGTTTTCATTCCTCATCCCCCAATGTTTTTTAAAGCTCAGGTAATGCCACTTGAACAGTGATAGTGGTTTGATAGAAAAACAAAATAGTGAGAGTAGCAAGGCAGGTGGAAGTTGCATAGCGGGCTATGCAACTGACGACTAACGCCGCTAATCTTGCTCTATTGTTTTGCTCTTTCCCCAGTCAGCTTTGCTGCACTTTCAAATCATTCCATCAAACGATCCTTCCAGTATCACTGTGAGGATGGTATAAGTCCTGAGCTTTTTTATTTCATTGTGCACTAATAAAAATCGGCTGCTAACCGTTGATAAGATAACTGGAATATTATCTATTTAACTAACCACTATAACTATGAGTTTACACGCCACAACTACGCCCGAGACGCAAGCTAAGTTAGATACACAGAGACGCAACGCATCTATTTCCTCCTTCATTATCGCTGTTCTGATCTGCTCTCTAATCGTTTCTATCCTGTTTTATATTGCTCTTACTCCATATTTTAAAAAGCAAGAGCCCATGGTTACCTTTACTCCAATATCTGAAACCACAGAAAAACCTCCTAGACCAGAATTCAAGAATGACGTGCAGAAGAGACCTCCATCGGCAACAGCCAATGCTTCAAATGTGATCTCCCCCAACATTCCATCTGCAGTGGCGATAACGGTGACTGAGATGAGCATACCAGCACTTGATTTTGGTGGGAGCTCAGATTTTGGTGCTAGTGGAGGAATCGGATACAATGACGGAGTTAATGGCGGACCAAGAATCAGCTTCATCCCACCTAAAAGTTCTAAGCGTTGCTCTAAAAAAGACCGCCTCGACAGGCTTAACAACGTAGGTGGAAAAGAAGCCTACGATGACCAAGTCATTAGCGCTCTCAGATGGCTCCAGAAAACCCAACAAGATGATGGATCATGGAATGCTCAGGGCAAGCCTGTGGCAATGACTGGTTTAGCACTGCTTGCTTACCTCGGTCACTGTGAGACCCCCCTTTCACCTGAATTCGGCGAGACGGTTCAAAATGCGATTGTTTATCTCATCGCTAACGGGAAGAAGAATGGTGGCGGACTAGCTACTAGCACTGCGGATAGGCAATGGTGCTACGAGCATCCGATTGCCACTTACGCGTTAGCTGAAGCATACACATTTTGTGAGGCATTTAAAATCTCTATCCCCGGACTAAAAGACACAGTAATTGCTGCTGGGAATCTTATTATAGGCAACCAAAACATAAATGGTGGTTGGGCATACGCCTACCAGACCTCTGGTGGCCATACTGATTCATCAGTCGTGTGCTGGCAACTCCAGGCTCTAAAAGCCTGCAAGACTACTAAATTAGAATTTAATGGCCTCGAGAAAAGCGCTAAGCGTGGCATCGAATATCTAGAAACCTGCACTGCCGAAAACGGGACGGTTGGTTACAGCGGCCCTGGAGGAAGAACGACAATGACACCAGGCGGTTCACTCTGCTACCAGCAATGGGGCAAAGGAAAGCGTTCACTAACCCTTAAAGGCATCAAGTGGATGACTGAAAACAATGATTTTGACTACAAAGTCCATGGAAACCTCTACATGCACTACTACGCTAGCCAGGCAATGATCAATGAAGGAGGTTCAACATGGTCTAAATACAACAAGAAGACCATGGTGAATCTAGCTGAGAACCAATTAGATGATGGCTCATGGCCAAAACCTGGTAAAGCAGGTCATGGGATGAGTTCTACTCACTATGCGACCTGTCTCGCGACTCTCATGATGGAAACTTACTACAGATTCCTTCCAAGTTCTGAGTAGCCAATATAAAGATTGAAATAGCTTATGAGAGAGTGGAGAACACCCACTCTTTTTTTTTTGCTTTTAGACTTAATGAATTTCTGTTTTAGTTAATAAATCAGTTGATTTAATTTTCAAATGAACTGAAAAACACACAAAATAACCAACATAAACTATGAGTCTACACGCAAAAATCTCACCCGAAGCACAGGCTAAGCTCGATGCACAGAAAAGAAACTCTACAATTTCTTCGATCATCATCGCACTTCTTATCTGCGCACTTCTCGTAGCGATTCTTTTCTACATCGCCCTCTCACCACTCTTCAAGAATACTGAAGAAATGGTCACCTATTCATCAGGATCTGAGTCTGAGCAAGAGATCGTAAAGCCAGAAATGAATAATGAAGTGGAAAAAAAGCCTTCCTCCCCATCATCTAGCATGGCTAAAGTAATCGCCGCGAACACCCCCTCTGCAACAGCGGTGCCTGTTCCAGATCAGTTAGTGACTGAGCCATCACTCGACTTCGGTGACGGAGACGATTTTGGAGACGGCTGGGGAAGTGGTAGTGGAAATGGAGCGGGCGGTGGCGGAACTGGTTTCGGTATCCCAGCATCCATGAAGAAGCGCTGCTCAGCAAAAGACCGTATTGAAAGACTTCTTAAAGAAGGTGGAAAAGAAGAATACGAAGACCAAGTAGTAAACGCCCTCGGATGGCTCCAGAAAACCCAACAAGATGACGGATCATGGAACGCTCAGGGCAAACCTGCTGCAATGACTGGTTTAGCGCTGCTTGCTTACCTCGGTCACTGTGAAACTCCCCTTTCACCTGAATTCGGCGAGACGGTTCAAAATGCGATTGTTTATCTCATCGCTAACGGGAAGAAGAATGGTGGCGGACTAGCTACTAGCACTGCGAATAATGAATGGTGCTATGAGCATCCGATCGCTACCTACGCGCTAGCCGAGGCATACACGCTCTGTAAAGAATTTAGAATCGCAATTCCAGGACTTGAAGAAACAGTTTTGGCGGCAGGAAATCTCATTATTGGCAATCAAAATGATAATGGCGGTTGGGCATACGCTTACGCTACCTCCGGTGGGCACACAGACACTTCAGTTGTTTGCTGGCAGATGCAAGCACTTAAAGCCTGCAAGACTACCGAGCTCGAATTTAATGGACTCGAGAAAAGTGCTAAGCGCGGTATTGAATATCTAGAAAAATGCACTGCCGAAAATGGGACAGTTGGTTACGCAGGCCCTGGAGGAACAACGACAATGACCCCTGGTGGTTCACTCTGCTACCAGCAATGGGGCAAAGGAAAGCGTTCACTAACACGCAAAGGGATCAAGTGGATGACTGAAAACAATGATTTTGACTATAAAGTCCATGGAAACCTCTACATGCACTACTACGCTGCCCAAGCGATGATCAATGAAGGAGGTTCACCATGGTCTAAATACAACAAGAAGACCATGGTGAATCTAGCTGAGAACCAATTAGATGATGGATCTTGGCCTATGCCTGGTAAAGCAGGTCATGGTTTGAGCTCTACTCACTACGCCACCTGTCTCGCGACTCTCATGATGGAAACTTACTATAGATTCCTGCCAAGTTCTGAGTAGTAATAGAAAGAGTATAATAGTTTATGAGAGAGTGGAGATTATCCACTCTCTTTTTTTTTAAACTTTTAGACCTAATAAATCCCTGCTTCTATACGTATTTAAATTAGTTCAATAATAAACTAACTGAAAATCACACAAAATAACCAACATAAACAATGAGTCTACACGCACAACTCTCACCCGAAGCACTGGCTAAGCTCGATGCACAGAAAAGAAACTCTACAATTTCTTCGATCATCATCGCACTTCTTATCTGCGCACTTCTCGTAGCGATTCTTTTCTACATCGCCCTCTCACCAC
>Ga0209091_10000933_pt1 | contig 26909 bp, 19 predicted proteins | sample ArcticOcean_MG_C_6_FD_187438 | JGI IMG/M metagenome (GOLD analysis project Ga0209091, IMG submission 187438) | Marine microbial communities from western Arctic Ocean - ArcticOcean_MG_CB8_128 (SPAdes) (version 2) | ecosystem: Environmental > Aquatic > Marine > Oceanic | place: Arctic Ocean...
TGAAAAACATCCATTGACCTTGAATTGACTGAACCCAGTATTCAAAAAATCATTTGCTTGTAAGCCACAGTCACTATATTTGAACTAATTTCAAAATAATCTAGTTATTCTGATATCACTCTGGTTAAGTGATCTACTTTTTATACCCATAAAATAAAATGATGCCCTATCTCGAAGCTTTTTTAAATGCTTTTACTGGAAGTTTAGATTGGACTTGGAAATCGATAATCGGTGAGGTCCCTTGGTTCCAAAATTATTTTTGGGGAGTTATCTTCATATCCTTGCTGGTTTGGGGTTTAGAAATAGCCTTTCCATGGCGCAAGCATCAAGCCACCATCCGAAAAGACTTTTGGCTCGATGTATTTTATATGTTTTTCAACTTTTTTGTCTTTTCGATCGCGGTCAGTGGTTTTTATGCGCTGCTCACCGTTTTTTTTAATGACTTAAATATCCCACTCACCCAGCTAGCCTTGATCGATTTAGCCTCCCTTCCTCAATGGGCTCAATTGCTGTTATTTTTCGTGGTTTTAGATTTTGTGCAGTGGTTCACACACATATTATTACATAAATATCCTTTTTTATGGCAGTTTCATAAAGTCCATCATAGCGTCAAAGAAATGGGGTTTGCCGCACACATGCGTTATCATTGGATGGAAAACATCCTCTACAAACCCCTTAAAACTTTTGCTGTAATGATTCTAGGTGGTTTTGAGCCTCAGCAAGCCTTCATCGTACATTTTATGTCCATCACCATAGGCCACCTCAATCATGCGAATATCAAATTGACGTGGGGTATCTTCAAATACTTCTTTAACAATCCAGTAATGCATTTATATCACCATGCAAAAACAATCCCTACCGGAAAAGTTGGGGTTAACTTTGCCATCAGTCTCAGCCTCTGGGATTATCTCTTTAAGACCAATTACATTCCCGAGGATAGCGGTGAGGTCCCCTTAGGGTTTCCAGAAGACGAAACCTTTCCCAAAAGTTTTTTAAAACAACAGCTTCATGGATTTAAAAAAGACTGACGCCCGCTTCACAGCATTCTATTTTAGAGGAACTCGAAATAAAAAAAGGCAGCCTCTTGTAAAGTAAAGGTGACTTAAACACCAAAATATATATTGTTGAAAAAGGATTACTCTGCAGTTATTCTATTGATAAAAAAGGCAAGAAACATGTGTTTATATTCGTGCCAGAAGTATGGTTAATGGTGGATGCCTGTGAGGCAACTGATGCCGCAGATCTTTACATTGAAGCCCTTGAAACTTCCTTAGCTCGCATAGAAAACAAGAACAGTAAGCTCGATAACATTAGTCCCTCAAAATTAGTAAAACGCATGGCTAATACTTAGAAAAGAGTCATAATGCTAATGAGTGCCACGGCAATGGAACGCTATGCCCATTTTATGGAAGCCTATCCTGGCATCACGCAAAGAGTTCCACAAAAAATGATCGCCTCTTATTTGGGTATAAGCCCTGAAGCCTTAAACAGAAAAAGAAAAAAAGGTTTCAGCCATTGGTAAACTCTTTGTCTTTCTGGAACTAAATCAATGCTTTTGTAAATTAAATCCCTCATCTTTGACTCGTAAAGCAAAAGTTATGGAGACTACCGTTTGGGTTTCTCAAGGAATATTAGCGGTACTCATGCTCTTTACTGGGGTTTTGAAATTAGCCGCTACAAATGAACAATTTAAGACTCTCGGAAGTGGTCGCCTTGATTGGGTAGATTCGTTGTCCAGTACCCAGATGAAAATCATCGGGGTTGTGGAAGCCTTGATTGGTTTTGGTTTAATGCTCCCTCAAATATTAAACATTTGGGCTTGGTTAACTCCATTGGCTGCTGTAGGTACAGTATGCACCATGAACGGTGCCATCGTCTTGCATATCCGAAGAAAAGATGGCGCTGAAGCCATCGCAACTAATCTTTTCATTATTGCTTTAGCCATTTTTGTACCCTATAACAGGTCGGGACTTATTGGATGATTTTTTTTAAGAATCCTGAAATCCCTTAATATCATGGATTCCTCTTCGATAAATGGTCTATACACAAATGCAGTGGATCAGCCCAAAAGAGTCATCATAAAGGGTTAAAACAGTTTTATTTTCCTCTGGGTCAGTCCATTTTCAGTCTACTTAAATTTGTTCAATCGGTCGCTCTGATCAAATATGATAGGTTATGACTTTAAAAATTACCTAAGTATCATTCGATTTCAATACGCCTATGCTCCATTTAATCGCCATAAATAAGGGCCTGATCCCGTACACCAGTATCATAATAATCCGCAGAGAAAGGCCCAAGTATTGATCACTCACGTCATAGCCAAAAAGAGCTGATAGGACCAGGTACTCTAAAATTAAAGCTCCGAGAACCCCTGCTCCAATAAGAATTTCTGTAGCCAAAAACTTTTTCATATGATCGTAATATAAGAATTTGTTTTCAAATGCTCCTGCTGAATTTCAGAAGGTCTTTTTTAAAAATGTTTTTACATGGCCCTTAAAATCACGCCATGCTTACTGCCTATCCTTATCTGTTTTCAAACACTCGAACAGAATGCCTCGATAAGGAGATTAAATCTTTTCCCCTCTCTGATACTTCAATAATTAAAAAAAAACATTACATTTTATACTAAATCAAACTACAAAAAAATGAAATCATTACTCTATTTAATTACTGTGCTCGGCGCCTTGTACGCTTGTAATCCTACTGCTAAACAGAAAAATGAACAGGCACCAGAAAAAAATCCTGTAGAAAATAAGACTGACTATATCTATGAGGCTACCTATTTAGATCAATTTGAAATGGGTAATCCTGAAAACATTTTATTGGTTCAAAAAATGCATGAATTGATCCTTTCCAAAAAATTTGATGAGGTATATAGCCTATTCTCAGACAGCGTAGTTTTTCGGAATGCCGATGGCTCTACCACCGAAGGTATTGCGGCGGTTAAGGAAGTAATGGAAACGGTTTATTCCAAATTAACTTTTGAAAATTATCGCGTCGGAGTCAACTTAGCGGTCACTGGTGATAACGGAGATGAGTGGGTACTCCTATGGGATGGTGTTGATATCCTCTCACCAGATGGTAAAAGAACTTCTGAGCTATATGTAGAAGCGTTTATGATTGTAGATGGTAAAATTGTAATGATGAATCAATTCGCCAAGCCAAGTTTATAGTATATAAAATTATGCCGCTTTTAAGAAAAAGCCCTCTATTGATGAAAGTAGGGCTTTCTTAAGTTTATCTATCAATTGCCCAAGCTGATGAGTTTTTGCATCACCACTCTTTTCTTAAGCTCTCGCAACTCATTCCAATCTTGATTTGCTTTAGAAGCATCTGTTAAGGGCCCCATTCCCAATTTTAAATAATCTTTGTATTGGTCAAACCAGTCAACGGTAACGTGTGAAAAATAATTGTCTGTGCCATAATCATCAATTCTTCTGTGAAAATTCCAGCCTACTCGTACAGAAGTATTGGCAATGCTCTTGGTGGCATTGATCTCGGCCTGCTCGTAGGTTTCCCATTGATCATTTTTGAGCATCATGAAATTTAATACCATGATCTCTGGAAGGTAATCCACCCCTTTTTTTCGTGCTGAACCCAAATCATTCCACTTCACTTGGCCCACGCGAGTTCTAATCCCAGATACATCTTGCTGCATAATTTGCCATTGCCGATCGGTCATACCTAGATAGGATTGTGGATTTATGGAATCGCCGTATTTATCAATATCAAATATATAGGTAATCATATGGGTAAAATCTTCTTGTGGATTGTCTACGACCTTCCACACATCCCATTGCAGCAGCATCCCCTCGTCAATTCTCTTTTGATGTATTTTTGAAAATTGCTCTTCTAAATATTGGTCGTAAGCGGCAATATCATTTGCCTTTACAAAGACAATATCATATAGTTTAGTTTGAGCAAATACAGAGCTCGCTATAAATAGCATGAATAATATAATTATGGCTTTTTTCATGTTTAGTTGTTTTTGAATAAATAAGGTTAAATATAAAGAGGTTTGAATGGAATATGAAATAAGTCAGGCAAAGAGTCTCGTTCCATTTTCGTTTTAAAAAGTGAGTTTTACCCTCTAAATATTCAGTCTTTAAAATTAAGGTATAATCACTTTTTAATATTTTCGTTCATGATGGGAATCGTCCAAATACTTCGTTAATTCTTTTTACTTCTAAGAACTCTAATCCCTATTCCCTTTGTAAGAAAAATCTCATTTTTATTTTCCTAATCTCCCTGTTAAAAATAGAATCTTAGTTCGCTATGATTGATCATCCTACTATTATCTGTTCACTCCTCAATGCTACAATCGTTTTTTTTATCACTCCCTCTCGGTTTTCAAAGAAAGATTTACTGGTTTTAATGACCTTTTTTAAAATAACTTTTCTAAGTTAGATGGTGATTCCCTCTAAAAATTATTAATATCTCTAAAAAAGAAAAGATTCATATTTTGATTTCATCGGCATTAATAATTTCTGCCACTTTATGTTATGCAGTTTTTAATTTTAGAGAACTTGATTTAGACCCAATAGAAAGCGTATTTGATGGCTTTTCTGCTGTATTGTTAATATACCTGATTTTATTTGCTGTTATTCTTGGGATCAAATCTCTTTTTATTAAGAAAAATTCATTTTTCAATACTCTTTATTTAACCTCTTATGCATTTACCATAATCGTTTTAATTGCCTATTTAGTTGGGGAACTGAATCCCCGAAAAGGAAATGATATCCAGGAATTAGAACAGAATATTGATCATGCTGGAATTATTGAAGCATTAGACGGAGAATCCTTGGTTAGAGGAACTAAAATTTACAATAATAACTGCATAAATTGTCATGGTCATCCTGACGTAGAAGGATCTTTACCTAATGCCTCTAAATTTTGGGAGCCAAATTGGAAAACAAAGTCTGATCCGTTCGGCATGTATCAGACCCTCACACAAGGAGTAGGCGCCATGCCTGCCCAGCTGAAAATGACCCCCCGTGAAAAGTATGATGTTATTCATTATATTAGGAATGAATTTATTCAACAAAATGAACTTGAGCCTTTTTTATTAACGGCAGAATATTTGAAGGGATTACCCAAAGGAGCCACCCGTGGTCCAGTTTCAAAGCCTTATAACCCTTGGTCAGATCAGAACTATGGTAACTTTTTAATTAATACTTATGAACTTGTAGATGAGAAAAATGGGATTAAAAGATTTCATTCTCCCGGTCCTTCACCTTTTCCAGATGAGGATTACTTAAAAAATAATTTTGCTTATAAAGGAATTGCCGTACGTCTAGATCAAGGTTCAGGGGGCATTTCTAAAGGTAAAGTATGGATGATTTTTGACCATGATTTAATGCGAGTTGCCGGTGGATGGTCAGGTGAGGGATTTATTGATTGGAATGGGATTTTATTAAATGATCGCCATGAAACTTATCCCAGAACCATAGGTAAATTAGATTTTAAAACTCCCGTTGGCCCCGGCTGGGCAAACCCTGTGAATGGATCTTTTGAAGATCCGCGTTTTACTGCTCGCGACGGCAGAAAATTCGGACCTTTACCTAAGGCTTGGTCGGATTACAAAGGTATTTACCATTTTGGTGAGGACATTATCCTCTCTTATACCGTTGGAGCATCTGATATTTTAGAGCGTTTGGGTTCCGAAACAATGGAAAATCAATTTGTCTTCACAAGAACGCTTAACATCGGTCCATCCTCATCAATCCTAAAGTTAAGAGTCGCACCAACTACGAGTCAAGTAAAAATACTAGGGTCAGGCGCTCGTTTATCTGAAGAAAATGGATACGTGATCCTTACCGTGGATAGTTCTAGGAGTACTCAGTTAAAAATATTTATTGCTGATGCTAGAATTTCAACTTTTGATGCCCTTTTCAAGGCCTCTTCAGGGCCTGAGTCTTTATTAAAATACACTCAAGGTGGTCCTGCGCACTATCCGGAAATTTTGACAACACAAATAAAAAGAGGCTCTGATGATGGCCTATTTGCCATCGATGAACTTTCCCCTCCCTATGAAAATCCTTGGAATTGTAGGATGAAATTAAGTGGTATTGATTTCATGAGTGATGGCAATATAGCTGCTGTTTGTACCACCGACGGAGATGTCTTTCTTGTTACAGGACTGACTAGTAAAGGGGATTCTCTTCAATGGAAAAGAATTGGATCAGGATTGTTTCAACCATTGGGTCTTAAAATCCGTAATGATAAAATCTATGTCATCTGTCGAGATCAACTCGTATTATTGCACGATCTCAATGGTAATGATGAGACTGATTATTATGAAAGTTTTAACCATGATCACCAAGTAACAGATCATTTTCATGAGTTTGCCATGGGGCTGCAAGCTGATGAGCATGGCAATTTTTATTATGCAAAAAGTGGCAGGCATGCTCGGGAAGCACTTGTTCCCCAACATGGTACCTTGATAAAAGTAAGTAGTGATGGTTCTAAATCTCAAATTATCGCTTCTGGATTCAGGGCTGCAAACGGGGTTTGTTTGAATCCTGATGGTAGTTTTTTAGTGACTGATCAGCAAGGCTATTGGAATCCAATGAATCGCATTAACTGGATAGAAACGGGCCAATCTAACACATTTTATGGGAATATGTGGGCCTATAACCCTCCTAAAGATTCTACGAGGAAAGCTATGAATGAACCCATGATTTGGGTAGATATGGAGTTTGACAGATCGCCCTCCGAACTCGTTTGGGTAGATAGTGAAAAATGGGGTCCATTAAACGGTAGCTTATTGAGTTTTTCATATGGCTATGGAAAAATGCAACTCGTCCTTCATGAAGAGGTCAATGATAAAAAACAAGGAGGCGTTATAGATATTCCAAAAATGAAGTTTTACACCGGGGTTATGAGAGGTCGGTTTCATCCTGATGATGAGCATTTATACTTGTGTGGTATGGAGGCTTGGAGTACTACTCAAAATCAGCGAACAGGTGATCTTTATAGAATAAGATATATTGGTAAAACGATTACCTTCCCTATAAAACTGAATGCAAAAAAAACGGGTATGATACTTACCTTTGCTAGTGATTTGAATTCAGAAAGTGCAACAGAGATTTCAAATTATGAGGTAAAAAAGTGGGATTTGATCAGAAGCAGAAAATATGGCTCAGAACGATACAACATTGAAACCTTAGATATTTCTGATATTAAGATAAGTGCTGATGGGAAAACGGTGAAATTAATCTTAGAAGATATTGCACCCGTCGATGTGATGACCATCAAATATAATGTTTTAGATAAAGAAGGTGTTTCTCTCCAAGGAACCGTACAAAATACCATTCATGCTTTAGGTGATGACGAAGATGATTTCATTACCTCTATTAAATAAGGGAACTGGGCTGCATTGGGTCAGCTTGGATCGCTAATTACGCGATAAAACAAGGATGATTCCCTCATTTTTCTTAACAGGAATCAAATCTCCAATACTGAATGTTTGAAAGTCTTGGAGTCCCTTAATCTCCGGACCAATCAAACGTACCTCATTAGGATCAAAGCCTAATTTTTCCCAGTCAATAATCAAGGGCACCCTTTCAAGATTGTTGGACCAAGACCCTATGGCAATAAGTACGTTCTTCTCATTTAGGTAGATGGTACTTTTAATGTTGGGATGATTAGTTTTAATAGGAGATCGATCTACCCAATAACCCAACATTTCACTGTCTGCAATCTGATATTCATCAAATAAGCCCCACAAAGCTCCCGGATCAAAGTTCCCATAAACACGGGTCGTCATGCCGTAGACCAACCCTCGGAAAGGATGTCCTCCTTTTTCCAACATTTCTCCTGTCAACCCAAAAGGTAAACCAGAAACCTCCGTAAGCCAATAATCAGGTCCCAAATCATATTCAAAATATTCACCGAACCATAACCTTGAGATAAAGGGGAAATGTTCCATATATAGCAAAGCGCTATTGGTAAATCCATCTCTAATATTATATTGATTGGCCGAATGGAGGTCTATAACATAATCCTTTCGATGGGTGTTGAGCACATTTACAATACGCTTTACGGTCTCTCGACTAAAGGCAATATCATCTAAATAAAGGCCATCAATCTCCTGATTTTTAGCCAGCCAATTAATCCCCTCAATATAGTAATTGGTCCATCTTGAATTTCCTTTATTAAGAATGGCAGCGTCATTGACACGGGTAGCATGCCACGCAGAATGATAATGGTCTTTGAGATGTTCTTGCAACCAACTGTGACCGCCACCATCTCCATCATTTAATACTTCATCGCCTAAACTCTTTAAAGCAAAAAGTTCAGGTGCTTTATAGGTGAGTTCTCTGATGGTATTGTATAGTTTGACTTTTATCCCTTTGGCATGTGCTTCATCTATATACGCCTTTTGCTTATCCAAGTTGTAAAACGGATAATTGATGTAAGGATTAATTTCATTGGCGTGGTGAACATTGACTACGGTCCCTTTAAGGTTAATAACTGAGTCAATGGGGACATATTTATGTACAAATCTTGTATTAAAATGAGTTTGTGTATCAATAGTTTTGAAGGGTGTAATTAAAAATTTACAAATAAAATGTAAGGTGTCTCCTCGTTTTAAATCTCTGGGGCCACTATAATTTACAACTTCTACTTTATTTGATTTAATCGTTACATTAATGCCTCCTTTGCCTTCGTTATACCATGAGGCCGGCAGATTCAAGGGTTTGGTTTGATAAAAATTTGTGTTCAAAGGACGCTCGTAATTTTCATCTCTTAAAACATATTGCAAACCTTTATTTACATCCCCCAACCAAAGTCCCTCTTGATGTTTAGATATATCCCATTTCCAATTCAGGTCATGGGTTAATCCTCCTCCCTTCATACCTAGTCCAATCAAGTATTTGGCCGCCTTTTTTTGAAAGGGTATGCGCATCCGGATATCTTCAACCGTCACATCTTCTTTCGCAATAACATCAATTTGATAGGCCAACATACCATCATATTCTATTGTGCCAAAGACATCAAGAATATATTTTTCGGAATTGTTTTTGACATTCCAGTGCATACTACTAGGATGGGATTGGTTTAAAGTAAGGGGGTTCTGTTGCCAATTAACGACACGTTTATCTCCTTCAATAATTTCAAAAGTGATCGGTTCAGTCAATAATTCCTCAGGATTTTCGTTTAAATGGGTCAGCTCCTGAGCAAAGTAGCTACTGATTTTTTGAGGTAAGCCAAATTTATTTACCGAGATGCCTCGCCCTAAAATGTGCAAAAGGTTTTTATTCGCTTTGACCGCAGTAAAAGGTCTGACGATGATATCATCATCACGCCCAATGGTAGAATTAAGCCAGTGCAGCCGCGACATATTGTGGGGATTATCGTCGCCATAATTTTCAATGATTTCGTCTTTTACATGAATTTTAACGAATGTGGTATCTGCCGAAAGCCCTTTAGGTGCAATAATAATCTGCGTCAAGTAGGTGTCTGTCGTCGTAATTTTGGGAATTTCAATGCCAAACCAGAGTGGAATCAATTTCCTTTTGGGCACGTTAACTTTTCTGGAAAATGAATTCCCATTAAGATCAACTCCTTCACTATTATAATTAGTTATCAATGATTTTGACAAATGATTTCCTGAATTACTTTTTAAATCTGAATAATTTATTTGAAGATCGTTTAGCGACATATTAGGAGCATATACTCCTATTTGAAAAGTATAAAAGCTTCCTTTTGGAATCGTATCTGTCAGGCCGTTGATCTTACTTGTTTGCATCCATCTTTGAGGCAGGTAATCTTTAAGTTTAATAGAATGTTCCCGATACTCAGGAAACAAGTAATATGGCTGATCATGATGTTCAAAATAATTTTTTGTTTCGGTCTCCGTCGCTATAATTTCCATAGGGAAAAAACTATTGAATTGATCAATTGATTGACTACTTATCACTTTAGCTTTAGGAAATACAATGGCATTTTGAGTCTCCTTTTCAACCATTGATAACCAACTAGGATCCTGTTCTGCCATTGGTTTGTTGTATTCTACCTTGGGATAATAGCCTCCAGTTGAGACGTGTGATAGGTAATAAACGTAATACTTTTTAGCCCGGTCATTGGCCTCAAAAATAAAGTGGCCAAACTCGTTGTTGCTATCCAATAAAAGCACGTTGGCTACTTTTTCCTGGGTATTGGCGTCCACGATGATAAGGGCTTTTTCTGATGGGTTATTATCTCTTCTTCGCCAGGGTATGATTACTTGTACATTACCAGAAATGCCTTTTGGTGTTTTAATCACAAAACGATGATTCCCTAATGACTGAAATGGCTTATTATATTTTGGGTGTTCCCAATTTCCATTTTCATAACGTATTGAATCTACAAAAATTGAGGATGGTTTTATTCTGTAGTTAATCCTATCATTCGACTCATAAGAGCATGAATGAGACATAAAAATTAATAATATCGAAATAGTTTTAATCCAAGTGTTCATGAATGTAATAGTTGGTTAGATATAGCTGATGTATGAAAATTTACATTTTAAATAATGTGTGAACCGTATTTAACAGTTGATTCAAATTGTTGTTTCTTTCTTTAGATTCTTTTTGGATTAATCTCTTCTCCCATGAAAAATGGCGAGGATCGTCTTTGTATTTAGCAATCGCCCAATTTAAATACTCATTGTTTGGATCTAACTTGGTCTTTTGGTCAATGAGACTTAAGATGCGTTGATGTTTCCCCAAATGTTTCAGAGCCACCAATTGGGCGTAAAAATTTTCGCTTTCTGAATCCTTATAAGATTTATAGTTAGTTATGTAAGGATAATAAGAAAGATCTCCTTGAACTTCATAAGCTCGCGCAATGATGAGATCTGCGAGGCGATCATCCGTACGATAGGGTTTGCCAACGCCGAGATTTTGTGGCCAAAGTTTTGCTTTTTTTGCATAAGTAGTAGCCGCTTGATAATCCTTATTTTTAAAAGATTTTAGCGCCAGCTGTATACAAATAGTACTGTATATTTTTTTTCCTTCTGTTGAGCCTTCAAAAGGTAAAAGGTTAAATTGTTCTAAAAATATTAAAGCCTCATGATGTTTTTCAGCTTTTAGTAATGCCTGGGCATGTCGAAGACCGATTTGTGCATTTTCAGGATAAAAATCTTTGAGCTTTTCACTTAAAGCCAACGCTTTGGAGCTCTCATTATTGAGTAAATGGTGATCCATCAAGGCAATACCCGCGCGCCAATCTTCTGGATTCATAGATTGCGCAATTTGAAGATTTTCCTTTTCTATTATTCCTGCGTCTTGTAGAAGGGCATGTTTAGTGAGATAGAATGTAGCTAGGTTTGGTTCGTTTTGACATTGATCAAAAAGATTTTTTGCCCGATCTATTTCCCCTTTCTGCCAGTAAATGAGGCCTAAATAATATTTAAGTTCCCAACTTGCATCTCCTTTGCTAAGCGTTTCTAGAAACTGGGCAGTTTCGACTCGATAGGGAAAGGTCATTTCTACCGATGATTCCCTGATCTTATTTATGTATGATTGGCGATGATTGACCTCCAAATAGGCCAGCCAAACATTAATTATGGGATTTTCAGGACCTTCTTTTAGAACCGAGATGGCAGTCGTAGGATTATTAAAATGATAATAAATAGAAGCAAGCTCTAAATATGATTCGTGGGGTAATTCATTGGTGATGGCCTTATTGAAGTACGACACGGGTTTATTGTTCCACAGATATTCTTCATATCTCGCGAAATCAGATAATGGATCTAAAACATAAACCTCTGCTAATGCCGCCATGGCGGCGGGCTTATCTTTGAGTTTTCTGTTTGAATAGCTGATAATCATATGGGCCATGATATTCTGACGATTATAAATGAGGGCTTTTGAAGCAAAATGCAATGCTTTGGTCATATTGTCTTCATTAAGAAATAATTTGGCCAAGGCGACGTAAGCTGCAGACGCCAGTTGGGAAGATTGTGCAGCAATGGAAAATCCTGATTTGGCTTCGTTATAATTTCCCAAAGCTCTATTAGCTAATCCAAAAGCATAATTACATTCTGGATCATATGTGTCTATGGACAGTCCGATTTGACTGTACTTTAAGGCATTTGTGAAATCCATTTGTCTAAAATAGCCCAATGAAAGTCTACTTAATGCAGGCATGAAAGTTGCGTTTTTTAGTACTGACTGATGATACGATTCCATAGCTAATGAATATTGGCGTTGTCTTTCGAGTTCCAGACCCTTGACATATAGACCATACGCAGATGCCCAATTAAAATCCGATGGTGTGGTCAAGGGTCGGTCAACTGAAAGATCGTTTAAGGGGGCTTTATAGTTTAACAGATCAGGGCCTACTTTAATTTTAAAAAAAGCATCTTCAGGTTTGGCTAAAGTCCATTTAGTAATTTCTAGGGGTGATAGGTCTACTGAATAATTAATTTTTTTATTCCCTATTTGCATATATATGGTATCCTTGAGATGCTGTAAAGCACTCAGATAAATATGTACAGAATCCCTTTCTTCTTCAACATTTAAGACGGCATATTTGGACGCTGCTACCATTCCTTTGGTTGATTTTAGTGGAAACCAAATCTCCTTCATGACGTCCGCAACATGAGGTCCAAAGGAGCGATGCTTAAAAGGTGAGTAAGCGCTTTCTTCGGCGGCTTGATTAAATAACTTTCCTGATTGATACTCTACGTATTGACCATCGTTATCGGTAAGTAAATCTTCCCATATCATGCCTTGTTGTGATAAGCCCCAAATCCAAAGTTTTTTCCCCGGCTTGACATCATAATCCGTATGATGCCCAAATCCAAAATCATCCTCTTTCCAGTAGCCTCCAAAAAAGTCAGCATAGGCATTGACCACATGATACGATTTATAACCTCCAAAATCATTGTTTTCATATTTTGACAGGTCACGTCCACTAGATATTGGCCAACTACTCGGTTCCCCTCCGTGGCCGATAAAGTCTTTTCCAGGATAAAAAAATTCTAGATTTCCGGATGCTTTTGCTGCCGCATTCATCCAATGGTAGTAGGAAGTATACTCATCTGTGAGGTTGAACCAAGAAACCGTAGTCTCAAGAAAAGCTTTGTCTTTTGGAAGTGTGATTTTAACATTCCAACGCGTTCTAGAAGGCAAATCATAAGCTCCAACGATGCAGGACACACTGCCATCGTCATTTTTTTTCAAGCTATAATCTACTGGTGTGGAGCAAGACGGCGCATGTCCGATATCTCCAAAATTGAATTCTAAGCCACCAGATGTCCATGGGCCTCTCATGGCAATGTTTCGAAATTTTACAACTTCATTTTTATATAAAAATTCTTTACCTGTTGATTTTTCGATGGCTCCCCAAATTTTTCCCCCAATTTCGGGAGAGATGAACACTTTTAAGTATTCATTTTCCATAACCACCATTTTCCATGATTGGTCAATCGCATGGTTAGTATATCCATCAAACTTAAAATAAGGATAAATTCTACCTATATTGGGAATTGGATTTGGATCTGAAAAAGGATATGTTTTTAAGATTTGAGTTTCCTCATAAATGACTGCTTTCGATGGATTTAAATAGCTGAATTGACCACTTTTTTCACAACTAAAACATCCTACAACAAAAAGAATAAAGACAATAAAAAATGATTTATAATAGCGCATTATTTTACGGATTATTCTCCTATCAAGGGCAGTGATTTTAATAAGTTCTTAGCCTGATTTAAACCATCAATCAATACTAAAAAACTGAATATTTTGAATGACTGGCAAGCAGCTATTCGTACTGAATAAGATATATGCTTATTTAATTCATTTATCATTAGGGTAAGCTAACCTATTCCGCGTTTAGATCAAAAGTGTATATGATTAGTGGAATTCGCCTTTATTTTTAACCCCTCACCTATAAAGAACCTAGTACTTCAATCCATAAAGTAGGTTTGAAGATAATCGACCTATCTAATCTACTCCCTCTAAAAAAGAATGAATAATCACTTTCAAAATATTGGGGTTTAAATTTGGAAAATATTTAAACCAGAAAAATCAAACGCACTAAATTGATTTCAAGAGTGCTATAACCAGGGATCCTTAGTTTTTACCAACCACCCTTCTAATTCTTTGGTCAGCGTCTTCCTTATCTCTGTTTGTTTTTCACTAAGATTATTTAATTGAAAGGGGTCTTTTTGGTTATCGAAGAGTTCGACTTGATCTTGTTTATCAAGATCTTTTTGGATCATTAAAGTATATCGGTGGGTCCGGACGCCACGTGCACCCAGCGCTTCTTTGCCCACATTGACGGACATGAAGAGTTGCGAATTAGGTCTTTCTCCATCTCCTGTTAAAAACAGGTTTGAGTAATCTGTTCCATCAGTTCCTGGAGGGATATCTTCATGAAACCCCATCAATCCAAGGAGGGTTGGAGCAAAGTCGGGAGTAGAAATTAAGAGATCATCAATTCTCGGTTGAAGATGCTCCGGCCAGCGAATCAAAAATGGAATCCTCATAGATTCTTCATAATGGTTGTTTTTTGAGATCTCATCATGAATCCCCAGACAGTTCCCATGGTCAGAGGCGAATAGCACAAGCGTATTTTTTTCTAATCCTTGTGATTTCAAAGTAGCCATAATTCTTCCAAGTTGGTCATCTACACCTGAAATCATGGCGTAATAATTTTTGATGTTTTTGCGATAATAATCCCCCCATTTCGTTCCTTCGTCTGGAATATTTGGGAATTGTACCAACGAATCAAGGGGCACTTGATCATACAATGATTTGTATTTTTCAGGCACTAAATTGTAAGGCATGTGTGGCGGATTCATCGAAACCATAAGGGCAAAGGGCTTATTGGCGTCTCTGAATTTATTTTCCTTATTTTTCAAATAGGCGATAGCCAAATCTGTTTCATGTTCTGGACCCCATTGATCAACAAAATGAAAGAAATCCCTGGAAGCTTCGTTTGACCAATACATAGGTCGATTATGGTAATCATAAGTGCCATAAGCATACCAAAAATCAAATCCATGTCTTCGATCTGGGGGAGTCCATTCGTTCCATTTAACGCGACCTTGATTGTTTTTAACATCAATGTAAGGAACCCGTGGGTTATCGAGGTGCCATTTCCCAATATATCCGGTATCGTATCCCTTTTCCTTTAATACATCTGACCAACATTGTGCATCGGTTGGCAGCTCATAATTAAATGGACTTGACAATGAATTACAGTTAGACCAAACACCATGGCTCTGAGGATATTGGCCAGTCATGAAACTAGCACGAGTTGGGCTACAAATGGGATAATTGCTAACGGCTTGATTGAGCACCAAACTTTGGCTAGCAAATTGATCTAAATGAGGGGTTTTTACATGTTCGAGTCCTAAAAAACCCATGGCTTGACCACGCATTTGATCCGGATATATGATGAGTAAATTAACGGGAGGGTTGGGTGACTCCCTATGACAACTCGCTAACCCCATCAGTAGAATTAAACAAGCAATAGTCACATGATATGGTGTTTTCTGGATCATTTTATTTTGTTAATTAAAACCAATTAAAAAATTAATTATCTAAAATCTCCTACATAAATTTATACAAAATATGGGAGAGGATAAAATATGAGTGCCATTAGGGTTCAAACCTCCCACAATAACATCTGCTTTTTTAATTGAAATTAACTTATATGTCAATGCCCAACGGAGAGATATTCGAAACTTTCGAGTTGAAAGAAATACAATCTATACATAGATAAAACGGTCAATATCGAGTCCCTCGCTAACGTCATTAAAATTGATTGGATTACGCAGAAGGTGTTAAACAAAGAATAAATCTCTAGATTAATGGACCACTTGCCCGCTCATTTCATTAGGCTTCATCAATCTTTTATTGTGACCAAAAATTTCGTGAAGTCATTTAATCCTAAAACGGAAGCATTGAATATGCTTGATGAGGCCCTTCCTATCAGGAGGTCATTTAAAAAGAGAGCCCTAGAACGACTTCTTCGGCCATAGTCCCCTTTTATCATGCGATTTTTAGGCATTCGTTGTCTGTATTATTTGTTTCTCTTTCGTTTTTTTTGAATAGATTAGTAGTAAAGCTTTTAACCAAAAAAATCAATGAGGATTTTTAAATTTCTAAAATCTCCCGCTTTATTAATTGCTATGGGTATGATTATCCTTGCCTGTCGAGAGCAACCCGAGGTGCCTTGGATATCTTTATTTGATTCCAAAACTTTGAATGGTTGGACACAAAAAGGGGGCGAAGCGCTTTATGAAGTACGCGAGGGCGCGATTGTGGGTGTCACGGTTAACCACAGCCTAAATTCTTTTCTAACCACTGAAAAGACGTTTGATGATTTCATATTAGAACTTGAATTTAAGGTAGATCCCACCATGAATTCAGGGATTCAAATCAGAAGTAACAGTTATGCTCATTATCTCAATGGCCGGGTGCATGGCTATCAAATTGAGATAGATCCATCCGAACGTGCTTGGAGTGCTGGCATCTATGATGAAGCACGACGCGGGTGGTTGCATCCATTAACTGATGAGAACGTACTTGCCAAAAAAGCCTTTAAACAAAACGATTGGAATCATTACCGAATCGAAGCCTTGGGAGATACATTAAAGACTTGGATTAATGAAATTCCGGCGGCACATTTGATTGATGACCAAACTTCTAGAGGATTTATAGCTTTACAAGTTCATTCCATCTCTGGAGATCAAAAAGAGGGCACTGAGATCGCTTGGAAGAACCTTCGTATACTGACCCAGGATTTACAAAAATATGCCCAAAAGAGTCCGCTTCCTGCCTTAACCAAAAAGAATCGTTTGACTTCCAATGAACTTGAAGAGGGTTGGGCTCTGCTTTGGGATGGCCTGACAACTGAAGGTTGGGTGGGAGCCAAATTAAAAGGGTTTCCCAATAAGGGCTGGATCATAGAAGATGGTGAACTGACCGTATTATCAACGGGAGGCAAAGAATCTGAAGAAGGAGGTGATATTGTGACCCTTCAGCAGTACGCAGACTTTGAGTTGATGCTTGATTTTAAGCTGACACGAGGGGCTAATAGTGGCATCAAATATTATGTGGATACTGCGATAAATAAAGGTTCAGGTTCGGCCATTGGTTTAGAATATCAAATTCTAGATGATGAAAGACATCCTGATGCAAAGGAAGGAAATCATGAAGGCAGCCGGACACTGGCTTCACTTTACGATCTGGTTCAAGCAGATTCCAACAAACCTACAAAGCCTATTGGTGAATGGAACACCGCTCAAATTATCTCGAAGAATAATCAGGTAGTACATTACCTCAATGGAGCCAAAGTACTGACCTATAATCGAAAGAGTAGGGCCTACAGAAAACTTGTGGCGGCTAGTAAATATGCCAGATGGCCCAACTTTGGCGCGTTGAATCGGGGTCGTATTTTAATACAAGATCATGGCGATCGTGTAAGTTTCAGGAATATTAAAATTAAATCTCCTATCAAATGACCACCAGAAGAAATTTTATAAAGACAACAGGTCAATTAGGGCTGGGCATGGCTGCCATAACATTCCCTAGTTTAACCCATGGACAAATTTTAGGTGCCAACGATCATATTAATTGTGCTGTAATTGGTGTTAGGAGTCGTGCTAAAGCCCATGTATCCGCTATTAACGCGCTCAAAAACACAACCCTTCTATACAGTTGTGATGTGGACGATATTATTTTGGAAGCGCACAATATTTGGTGTCAAAAAAACATAGGCTATGTACCTAAGGTCGAAAAAGATTTTCGCAAAATTCTCGAGGATAAAGAGGTAGATGCCGTATTTATAGCCACCCCCGAACATTGGCATGCGCCCATGGCTATTTTGGCAATGCAAGCCGGCAAGCATGTATACCTAGAAAAGCCTTGCAGTCACAATCCATATGAAAATGAATTATTGGTTGCTGCACAAAAAAAATATGGAAAGAAGGTGCAAATGGGCAATCAACAACGCTCTGCCCAAACTTCAATGATGGCCATCAAAGACATTAATGATGGCGTGATCGGAGAAGTTTATAAAGGAGAAGCCTATTATTCCAATAATCGCGGTTCGATAGGGCAGGGTAAAACCGTCCCAGTACCAAAAACTTTGGATTGGGAGTTGTGGCAAGGTCCTGCGCCACGCGAAGCCTATCGGGACAATATTCATCCCTACAATTGGCATTGGTTTAGGAATTGGGGTACTGGAGAAATACATAACAATGGCACCCATGAGATCGATATTTGTCGCTGGGCGCTGGGCGTTGATTTACCCGAAAGTGTTACTTCATTTGGAGGGAAATATACATTTCAAGATGATTGGGAGTTTGTAGATAATCAACAAGTGACCTTTCAATATCCTGACGATAAATTCATTACTTGGACGGGGCACAGTCGAGGATTGATCCAACCCACTCAACCGGGTCGAGGCACCACCATTTATGGCAGCAAGGGGACCTTGCAATTGGATCGTAATTTTTATAAATTGTTTGATTTGCAAGGAAATTTGATCAAATCTGAATTTGAAAATGCGATCAGCGCAACCACCGATACCACCGGTCAAGGCCAGTTGGATGTAAACCACATAAGTAATTTTTTTGATGCCATAAGGTATGACAAATCGCTGCATGCTGAAATCAAAGATGCCAGCATTTCTACCCTGTTATGCCATTTAGGTAACATGGCACAAGACGCTGGAGAGACCCTAAGGATTGACCAAAATACCGGTAAGGTATTGAACCATAAAAAAGCCATGAACGCCTGGAAAAGGGAATATGCACCTGATTGGGAACTGAGCTTATGATTAAGTGAACCCCCAGCCGCTCAACTAAAGAAATAAAAAGTAAGTAAAATCAGTAATCATACAGGATACTGCATTTAAGCTTGAAGATACCGCAATTCATATCCGTTGGTATAAAGGTTTTTGCATTCCTCACATGGCTCCGTTAATTTGGTTAAGGATAAATAGGATGCCGCTTAACGATCATTCTCTGTTCCCTTCATGGTCATTTCGACCTCCTTGATCTTTTCATATAGTAATTGATTCAACATGAAAAAAATAGTCAAAATCTCTTTATTACTCCCCGGATTTCTTTTTGTTGCACTGCTCAGTATGGCTCAGGTAAAGACTGAGGACAAACCAAGCAAACTATTGGTGCGTGCGGCTGAACTTGAATTAAATACGCCCTATAAGGCCCCTCCCGGTGATGCCCTATCACACCATACCGCGGGCTTTGCCAAAATAATGTGTTCGGCGGTCTTCATCACAGGATTGACCCCTGAGTTTGCTGCGGAGCATGTGGGCTATTTCACTTCGCCCTACGCAGAACGAAAAAAAGTAGGCAAGCCGACCGTAGATTATGAAAAAAAATCGGTCTCGATTGCACTTCCCAATGGCATATTGCGAACGGCCGTTTATACCGGTGATCAAGGTTGCGTTTGTTTGCCCGAAGGAGAAAATACACTGTATTTTAAACCAACCAAAATATTGCGTAAGCCATCGAAGCTGCCCCGCGCCTCTTGGCCGATGGGTGACCTCATGATCACGGATGAGCCTGATGAAAGTTTGAATATGACAAAAATTCAAGCGGCTGTTGATGCCGCTTTTGCTCCCGATGAAGCATTGACCGCGGCCCTGGTCGTAACCTATAAAGGCCAAATAATTGGGGAGCGCTACGGCGAAGGCATCACTCAAAATACCGCTTTAGAAAGCTGGTCAATGGGTAAAAGTCTTTCTGCCACTATCATGGGCGTCTTGATGCAAAAAGGAGTGTACACCTTGGACCAGCCCGCCCCCATTCCTCAGTGGCAAGAGAAAGGCGATGCACGTGCCAAAATTAAAATTAAAGACATCATGCACATGTCCAGTGGTTTGTATTGCAGGACCCCTCAAGACCCTGATTTTGATCCTTCGGTCGGATATCTAGATCATTTGTATCTGTATACAGGAGGCGTCAATTCATTTGAATATGCCGCTAATTTATCCCAACAATGGTTGCCAAATACCGTAGGGCGTTATCGCAATTCTGATCCTGTCCTCATCAATTATCTCAACCGTTTGGGGGATAGAAAGCTTAGGTGAAAATTATCATGCCTTTCCCCAGAAAGCATTGTTCGATAAAATAGGTATTCGAAGTATGATTCTAGAGACCGATCCTTAAGGTAATTTTCTAACCCACGGATATGAGTTCGCTTCGGCGCGTGATTGGGCACGAATAGGTAATCTTTATCTACAAAACGGCGTTTGGAATGGGGAACAAATTTTACCCAAAGGATTTACAAAATTTGTAAGCACACTGGCTGAGCCCTGGTTGGCAGACGGTCGCCCCATCTATGGGGGCTTATTTTGGATCAATGGAGACGGTCGGCTGCCCATCCCAAAAGACGCCTACATGATGCTTGGGGCAGGGGGACAATCCGTAGTCATCATCCCTTCCCATGATTTAGTGATCGTCCGACTTGGACACTACAAAGGACAAAAGGCAGGAGGACAAGCCTTGAATAAAGCCTATAAGTTGATCCTTGAGGCCCTCTCTGAATAGGGGGAGATGCTCGGAAACTGGATAGAACTAAAGGATCAGCAACTTAAAAAAAGAAAATCCAAGACTTTTGGACCCTCTCATAAAGCATTGTGAGGTTACTGGCCTTTAATCACCCTAAAGGTCTTCAAGAGGGCTTCTTTATCCTTTTAAATGCCAATCATCTTGATCAGTAGCCTATTTGTAATCATCAGTAACACTTAAAGCATGGCCAAAAAAATTCATGCTTTTTAATTATCTTTAGACTCAACTAAACCTTACTTTTATGAAAACGCTCTTATCCTTTCTTTTCACTTCTTTATTTTTCATCACTGCTTTATGGGCCCAAGATTTAGCCAACCCCAAAGGAGGTGGCACACTTGATGTTGTATCTATCCATCCAGGTGATGGCTTTTCAGATATTGATTTTGAAGGTCAAATAAGTGGCTATGGCAGTGTTTATATTACTTTCAAGGTTTCCTCTATCAATACATCAAAAACAAGTGGTGTATTAGATGGACAAGCGAGAACCATATTAAATGATGGTACGCTTTTATCAACGCCACTGAAAGGAACTTGGAAAAGAAGTGGTGCCCTCCTTAAGTTTTATTTTACCGATGCACTCAACAATGGTGCAATGAACTTTGTAATGTGGGATGTAGACCTTTTGAAGAAAACAGCCGACGTAAACTACTATGAATTGCACAGTGCCAATGAATAATTATGGACAGAATGCACATTCAATTGAACCCCACTAGACTTAACCATTTTTAAGATTTCAAGGATGCGGAGGTAAGCATCTTTAATTATGGGCTCAAAGATCTGCGAAAGCTCTTGTGATTCAGATATAGGACTGTCTGTTGGGTTTTTCATGTGTTATTTTGCACGCTAATCACCCTTGTAAAGCTTCTCTATAATGCCTCCTGGTACTCAAACTGTAAAAATCAACAAGCTCAAATTAAAAATCCCCTCTGCTAAGCTTTGTAACTAATGAAATTGGCATCACATCTGTATTCTACTCATCTAAGTACTCTTTGCCCTAAGCATAAAAAAACCTCCCAATACTAGGGAGGTCGTAATCATTGATGAAGGTTCTAGTTACCCATAAATGACATTTCAGGGACTAACTTCATCGTTTCCACATAATCACCATACATCTGAGTAGCTCCCCACAAAATATCCATATCAGTTCGATAAGAATTAAATCCAAATTTTGTGTTGTATACTTCTTCAAAAGTATGTTCTTCATTTGTCCATTCTCCTCTCGCTTTCATGGGATCATCGAAAAAAGTACACCAACGGAAAGTAGCTAATTGATCTCCAGAACTAATCTTAAACACTGCAGTTACCCTTGTAGAATTATTTTCATTTAACACTTCAAAATAGCGTTGCATGACTCTTCTAAAATTAGTCTCTCCTCCTCTTATAGTCATGGTGTTTACTTCAATATAATTGAAGGGCTTTCGTCCATCTACCCAATTGGAGGACCAATCTTTAAGTATCCACCAAACTTTTGAACCTTCCATGTCCGCTACGTATTTACCCACATTTTCAGACCAGTATTTCTGTTCAGCTGTATTTTCGCTGTAAATTTGTTCTAATGTTTTTGCCACATTTACCCTTTCAAATTTCCCTTGATCGGGTCCTGTCATGATTTGATAGGTGACCATGGCGGTTTCTGGCGAATTATTGAACATTTTGGTCTTTTTACCCGCGGCATCCCTAAACGCTTGTTGCTTGCCTTTGACCGCTTCCCATCTGTTGGTCCTATAATATTCCCAATTAGAGTTTGTTTGCGCATAACTGAATACAGAAAGCGTAATTAAAAAAAGTGTAATTAAATTTTTCATTTTTATATAGATTTAGTTTCAGTTACAAGTATAAGAAAATACTAATAGATCGGATGATTCAACTCACTAAAGTCATGTTTTTTTTGGTTTAAATAACTCGAAATTATCAGCTTAATAAATAATAATCAGAGATATTTAAGATTTGTTTTTCCCTTTTTATTCTCATAAAACTGGAATTACACCCTCATTATAGAAAATCATTTTAACTCGGTTTCTAATAATAATTAACTTAGGTTTATGTCAAATAAATGGGCTCTTTTGAATATCAACCCTCTCCTAACCTTATAAGAGAGATAAATGATTAAACAATTATATCATAAGATAAAAATCGAGCTAAGGAGATATGTATAAATTTGAGAATGAGTAAGATCAAAAGAAGAGATTTCATTAATGGAACCTTGATGGCTGCTGGGGTAGCAATGCTTCCAGTTGGTTGTGATAACAATACTGTTTTGGATCATATCGACCCACTTTATTATCCTCCATCACTTACGGGACTTAGAGGAAGTCACTTAGGATCAAACACACATGCCCATACCAAAGCATGGGCACAAAAAACGAATTGGGGCGTGACCACAGATTTAAAAGAATCCTATGATTTAATTGTAGTCGGTGGAGGGATCAGCGGTCTTGCTGCTGCCTATTTCTATCAGCAAAAACATGGGCAAGACAAGACCATACTTATTCTCGATAATCATGATGATTTTGGTGGGCATGCTAAAAGAAATGAGCACATGATTGATGGTCAAATACGCATAGGTTACGGTGGCTCTCAAACCATAGTAGAACCAAAACATGGGAGCCCTGCGTTTCATTCTCTACTCAAAGATATTGGTATAGATCTTGAACAATTCAAGACCGCTTATGATAAAAGCTTCTATGAACGGAATAATTTAGGTGCAGTAACCTACTTCAATAAGGAAGTATTTGGTACTGACAAAATTGTCAAACATCCCTACTGCAATTATCCAAATTATGTTGAGGGCCTTTCAATGGGAGGTAAACTTTCCAATGAAGCCGCTGCCCAACAGGCCCCTTTAAGTAAAAGGGGTCAAGAACAATTACTGCGGGTCCTCAATGGGGGCCTTCATGAACTCAATATCCCGAAGGATAAATTAGGTAACTACATTAATTCCCATTCCTATTTCGACTATTTAAAAAATACTTTGGGTGTAGATGATCTAGGTGTTTTGAAAATGGCTAGAAACTCTGGTTTAGATTGGGCCCTCACAGGAACCGACTTGATGACCATCGCAACAGCCAAGAATGTTGGAGCTATGGGTTTCATCCCTAAAAAAGCATATGATATAGAAAATCCATACATCCATCATTTTCCAGATGGTAATGCGAGTATTGCCCGAGCTTTGGTGAAAAAAATGATCCCCGAAATTACAAAAGAAGACAATCCTGATGCCCTTTTATTATCAATTTTCAATTATGCGGAATTGGATAAATCAAGCCACGCAACCCGCGTCAGGCTGAACAGTACCGTTGTCAATGTAAAACATAGTAGCCTACCGAACAATTCGAGTGATGTTCTCGTAAATTATATCAAGGAAAATCAATCGTATCAAGTCAAAGGAAAAAATGTGGTTATGGCCTGTTATAATATGATGATTCCGCATATAGTTTCAGATCTTCCAGAAGAACAAGCCTCGGCGTTGAGGCTTCAGTCAAAATGCCCTTTACAATACACGAGCGTAGGGTTAAAGAACTGGAGAGCCATGAAAGAAATGGAAATCGGAATGGCGATGTCGCCTGGAAATATGCATCAGGCCGTAATGATGGACTTTCCGGTAAGTATGGCAGGTTATGAGTATACCAAAACACCTGAAGACCCTTGTTTGATTCAGATGATCAGTTGCCCTTACGGAACGACTATCGGCGCACCGGCAATGGAGCAATATCGTGAAGCAAGGTACAAAATGCTAGGCCTGCAATTCAAAGATTACGAGAATGAAATCAGAACCCATCTAAGTGGCATGCTCCCTAAAGAATTATTTGATTTCGATAGAGATGTTCAAAGTATTACGGTCAATCGTTGGGGTCACGGCTATACCGTAGGGGGGCCGGGCGATTCTGTGGAAGTAGGGCGGCAGCCTTTCGGACGCATTACCATAGCCAATTGCGACTCTGCTCCTGGTGCCGATGCCAAAACAGCCATCGAAATGGCCTTAAGGGCTGTAGGCGAACTGAGCTAACTTTTTTTGTTGAAATCCGGGATTAAAAAAATATATCTATTTAATTCCGAGAGATGCCTTCATCCTTTTTTATGAAGACGACAAGCCCATTTAATAAATATTGATTTTTTTGTTTTTTCAGCTGTTTTATATCTTATAAAGGAATAATTGATTCCTCAACCCTTTTTTAGATGTTTATATCGTCTTCAGTTAACTTATTATAAATGAGTGTAAAGTTTTTTATTTTGGATCGAAAATGAGATATTTAATCTGTAAAAAAGATAAAATCCTTGTTTACTAAAAGTGAATAGATTTACATTGTTTAAAATAACCAAATCATAAAAAAATGAAAAAAATATACTTAATCACATCCGCCTTATTTTGCACTTTGCTGCTCAATGCTCAAATAGCAACCATGGAAGCTTATGTCATCAAAGACGGCATGACCGATGACTATGAAGCCCTCGAAGACTTTGTCTCTCCCCTTAAATCAATGGCTATCAAGGAGGGTAACCTTCAGGCCTGGATGGTAATGAAAAGAAAGTCCGGAGGAAATTTGCAAGAAATTGATCCACAGAAAAAAGTAGCTGATTATTTGGTGTTTAATATCTACAAAGATGAAACTCAGATGGAAGCAGATATCTGGAGTACCTATGTAAAATATGCCTATGCCCATTACAAGAATAAAATGTCAAAAAAGAATATCGACAAGAGATTCAGTAGCAACCCCAAGGAATCAGCAAGAACTTATTTGATCGAAAATGTCTATCAAACGCCGAGCTACAGACCTCAAATTGGCGATGCCATCAATATGGGTCCCATGGAGGCCTTGAATGATGATTATGAGCAATTTGAATTAGAGTTCTTTATGCCGATGTGGCGTAAAATTATAGAAAAAGGAGGTTTGAGAATGTGGGGGCTCGCTCGGGTCAAATCATCTAGCGATAATGCCTATAAAAACTTAACTCATTTTGTTTTTCAAAATCCAACAGGTATGGAATATACTTTTGATGAATCTACATTCATTGAACAAAAGGTTCAAGAAATGGGCGTGGCATCTAGGAAAATGTATGAAATGGCTGAGATGGAAATTATATTTTTAGCGAACTAAGGATTTAATCCTTTCGTATGCCTAAACTTAGGCATACGTTTGGGCAATCTCACCGTTAGAGGTTATTAAGTTCGATCACATACCATGGTTAGGATGTGGCAGCTAGGCCATCATTAAATATTTCTAAAAAACTTAATCATCCGAGCCATCGTTGTACTCATGGTTATCGTTAGTTTTTGATCTAGAGAGGGTATTTAGATAATATGAGAGGGAAATACCCCCCCTTTTTTAGTCTCGTATTTAGAAGCGATTACCCTTTATAGAAAGTTCTAATTGATTTACTCATCGTTCTTTACCCTTACATCTAAAGGTGCGCATACCTCACCAATCATCATAAAGGACCCGTGGCTCATTAATGCTTTTTTTCCAAGAATCAATAACTTCGATAAAATTAGATTCAACCCTGTTTTGTAGCTGGACCATGCGTTTACTGGTTAAATGTTTTCCTTGACAATAATACAACTCAATTGCAGAGGTTATGGTGCTGGACTGCCTTCCATAAGCTCCCTTCCTTTTTTTCTGAAGCCGATAACTTTCAATGTTTTCAATAATCATCCTTGCGCTATCATCTTTAGCTAAAATGGTTATCCTAAAATCTACCCACCTGTCCATGCTAAAAGAAGCATAAAGCTTAAAACTAGACGCCCCTACAAGTCTATCCTCACGTTTCATTTCACGTGCATAGGATGGGTTTTTTAGTGCATCAATGAGCCCCTCAGAACTCAAATCAATAATTTTCTTTTTTGACAACCCCTCAAATCTTACTACGGTATCTATGGTGATGAGCTGCTTTTCGAAATCAAAATTGAATAAACGTGCGGCTTGAGGCGATTGGGGACGTGCGGAAAATCCTATCAGCAAAAAGGAAATTATTATTATAGGTTTCATGTAAAGCAATAATAATCATTATTTTTTTTATAGAAAATAACATCCCCCTAAGGCTAGTAACCGCCCTCTACTGCACGAAGCGGGTCCGAACGATGACCAAATCACCATAAATGTATCCCTTGTCGCGTAAAATGAACTTATATCAAGATGGATTCAGAAAAACTTCCTACTTAACCAAGTCGAAAAGCTCATCTCACCCATATTTGGTTGTTGCTTTTATTTTTAGGTGGGTCATATGGATCCTTGCATAAGATCGGGACGCGGATATTTTATTACTTTACTTTAGGTGGGTGGACATTGATTAGACTCTTTACCCTCTAATGGAGCAATAAAAAAGGACAATCGTGAAATAGCTGCTCAAGTGGGTTTAGATATCCGAG
>Ga0209091_10000934_pt1 | contig 26899 bp, 33 predicted proteins | sample ArcticOcean_MG_C_6_FD_187438 | JGI IMG/M metagenome (GOLD analysis project Ga0209091, IMG submission 187438) | Marine microbial communities from western Arctic Ocean - ArcticOcean_MG_CB8_128 (SPAdes) (version 2) | ecosystem: Environmental > Aquatic > Marine > Oceanic | place: Arctic Ocean...
ACTAAGGGTAAAAGTTCCTACCGCTACTAATGAGATTCAAGCAAGGCGTTCAGCAAACCAACTGCTAAGACTTAACCGTAAAGCACAAGGCGCATTAAAATCAAAAAACCATTCACGCTCTTGGGACTTACAACCGGGAGAGGTAGCAACATATACTCAATCAAACATTGGCGTTGTCAACTCAAAGCAAGCAATTATTGAAGTCAAACATACTCAGCAAGGCATATCGGACTTTCAATTCTCATCTTATGAGAGTGGGCTTGAAGGCGTGATAAACGCGTTCGCAGATGCCGCAGAAGAGAATGCTGAGGCGGGCGAGCCGGATAGGAGTAACCAAACAGTAGTATTAGACATGACAGGTATTGGGCGCGCTAAACTCAAAGCAAAAATGCATATGGAGGTGCGTAGCGTTATCGGTTCTATTGCCCGCGAAACCCCACCTACGACAATAGCAAGCCCCAACACAGGAGCAGACATCCATGCGGGTTTCATCATCGGCCATCGCCACGCGGACATGACAGGTGCGACTCGCAGCGCTATCAACGGTGGTTACTCTAAAAGGATAGAAACATCAAGTTCATTCACAAGCACTACCATTACCGTTGCGACAGACGCGACAGTTGGATTCCCGACCGCAGGAAAACTCACAATTAATGATACTGTCACGGTTGCATATACGGGAACAACAAGCACAACCTTCACAGGTGTGAGCATCATAGCCCCAAGTAGCGGAGTGGCAATACCATCCTCAATCCTCCAAATAAAACTATTAAGACCGCGCGGGCATGAGATAAGAACAGTGAAGTCACTTAAGAGAAGGAGAAGATTGTAATGCCTATCCTTAACAGTATCAAAAGAAGACTTGTTGAGACTCTTGCGGGTCTTGTTAATGAGTTACATATTGGTAGCGACGGAACGGTAGCATCAGCCGACGATGGAGGCGCACGAACCTTAGCCCGCGTAAGCCCTACGGTCACAATCATTGACGACTCAAGCATATTGGTTGAAGGCTCATTCAATACATCGCATGTCTATGCGTCACCTATTAAGGAAGTATATCTTCAATACAAAGACGGAACAACAGGGGAGTTTATCCCTGTCTATCGCGCGGATATTCATTCATTCACTAAGAGCGCACAGAACGAAGTGCGCTTCTCATTTATTTTGGAGTTGGATTAGATGGTTAAACACGGCGAAACATGCGATTGTGGTAGTGGAAGAATTGCGATGCACAATGCTTTCTTTGAAGAACCAAAATGTATGGATTGTGTTGCAAACGCGACAAATGCCGCACTCCCCGATGTTGCTGAGATGAACGCTCAACTTAACCCTCAAGGTGTTGAGCCAAGAAGTGATGACCCGAATTGGCGAGATAATATAGAAGCGGGTGAACCTATGGAATTAGCATGGCGATTATTGAAAGGTGATTAAGAATGACAGATAGTTTATCGGGACACACAACAGCCGCAAACACGCTTGGCGCAGACGGATTAAGAGACGGAGACGCGCTTTCAAGTGCCTCCTTAACAAATATGTTACAAGGTATTCACGGCAATGGAATACTTCGCTTACAGGATGGCGCTTACGGCTCAACTCGTAACGCTGCCAATTCGCAACCGGGCGCTATGGTGAAACATAGCGACGCGTGGAAACTGACAGTCACCGGAGGATATGCTGTTCTTGATGGAGTGCTGTATGAATTCGCGGGCGGGCCGGGTGGAACAGCCACTCTTATTTTAGGCGACAGTGGTGACGGAACAGGTGGTGTCAATCTAACAGCCACAACAGAAGAAGCCCTGTATGTCATTTATGTCGCATCCGATAGCGGAGAGGCTAATGTTCACTACGAAGGCGGTAGCCCCGTGAGGACAACTGACGGTCTATATCCGGTAGCAGGGCATCAGTATCTTAGAGATTACAATACAGGCGCGAGCCAAACAAATATGAAAACCACAGTGCTTGCAGTAGTGAGAGTCAAGGGTGGAGGTGGAGGGAATCACAGTGCTAACATTCAAGAGATTAACGATAAGCGCGTGTTCTTAGCACCTTCTGTTCAATACATGGTTCCTCTATCAACGGACACAATAGGTAGCAACAAAGTCACTACCGGAGGCGCGCATGGTGTCAACACAATCACTCACCTTAATGCTTTACAAAGCGAGGCTGGCGACTTAGCAGTAGGGGATTCAGTCACAGCACTGTGGCCGAGCCATCCGCGCTTCGGTAGCCATAGTCAAACAGCCGCCGGTTCATCGGATGCGGGTTACGGGCAAGGCCCATCGCGCGGTGCGGACATTGCAGGTAATCATGTAAAGAATGAATTGTATTTCGCAGGGCGTAACAATGAAGGGACAGGGCATTTCTCCACTCGTATTGCAGGGCGCGGAGTTGACGCGAACACAACTGTGCTTACAGGTAGCATCACAATCATCCTAACGGCTGATGGAGATTCATTCTTGATTCTCAAAGTTGAAGACGGTGATACAGTCACACTCAATCCCGAAAGAGATGGGTCATCCAAATACAAGTTCCCCGAAGGTCACATCATAGAAGTATGTAATGATAGCGCAGGAACGGGTATCATCAAGTTTGACAATTACAGCGATTCGGCAGACCTTGACGCTACACTCTCTCCTACACACCGCGCTACCTTCGTTTACGAGGGTAGTAAGTGGGTGCGTTGCGACTACCAATCAGCAATCAGTGGCGCTATCAGCGCGATTACAGCAGGGACAGGACTGACCGGCAGTTCGCTCACATCGGGAACAGCAGTTCTCAATGTGATTGGCGGAACAGGAATCACCGCTAACGCTGACGATATAGCAATCACAAACGGAGGGGTGGACACAGACCAATTAGCCGACGATGCTGTCACAGAAGACAAGTTAGCCAACTCACTACTCGCTGAGATAGACGCGAACACAGCGAAGGCTACCAATGTAGTCACCAACTTATCCATAACAGGTAGTGCGGCGGCAAGGACAATAGTTTCTTCGGATGGAACAGACGCAGTTATACCAATCGCTACTACATCAGTATCGGGGTTATTGAGTCCCGGTTTATTTGATGAGATAGACGCTAACACAGCAAAGGCTACCAATGTTGATACCGACCTTACAGCCACAGCGAACGGCACTTCTCTAACTATCAATTCTTCGGATGGAGACAATGTTGCTTTACCTGCCGCCACGACAGACGCGTGGGGAGTTATGACTGATGAAATGTTTGACGCTATTGCCGCTAACACAGCAAAGGCTACCAATGTAGTCACCAACTTATCCATATCGGGAAGCACAGGTGCGAGAACAATAGAGTCTTCGGATGGAACGAATGCAACTATACCCGTTGCTACTACAAGCGTGTCGGGTGTAATGAGTAATGCAATCTTTGATGCTGTTACCGCTAACACAGCGAAGAATACAGCACTCACTAACGCGCAAGTAAGAACGGCTGTTGAGGCCGCAACCGATTCAAATGTATTTACCGACGCAGACCATACTAAGTTGAACGGTGTTACCGCAAGCGCTGTCTCCGCCGCAGAAGCAATCGTAGCAGTTGAAGGAGAGTCCACTCTTCTATTAGCAGGGCAAGTGAACCTTCGCGCTGATATAGAAGTTTGCACAAGCGACCCCGCACCCACAATTGCTCAATCGGGTAGGATATTTCAATTCACTAAAGGAAGCGCGGGAGTGTTCACTTTACCTGCAAGCCCCACAGTGGGTGTTCAATATGTTTTAGTGAACGGGTCGGCTAATGATATTGTCATTACAAGACCGGCAAGCGGCTATAAAATCAACGGCGCAACCTCAAATGTAACCAACACTACTCAATGGGCGGCTACATCCATAGTGTGTGTAGTCGCTGGTAGTTCCGGTGAGTGGCTTGTGTTCGGAGGTATTTGATGTTCCCTATTGTAAGCGGTGTTGCTATGGGTCAAGGCGCGGCGGCTTTCGCTATCGCAGTTACAGATAATTCCCCCGCATCCCAAATTGTTTTACCACAACAAGGTTTGCCAAGCAATCCCGGCGAAATCAATTTTGTAGTTGCCGCTTCGGGTGGTTCGGGTTCATACACATACACATGGCTACTTATCTTAACAGATAGCGGAGGGGGTATGCTGTCTATCGCAGGGCAAGGAACAACTAACGGAACTACATATAGCGATGCCCAAGTGGTAGGCGGAACTAATGCCGGTCAGCCGGGCATCCTAACCATACGATGCACAGTCTCCGATGGTGTAGCAACTGATATAGTGTCGGACACCAACATGACCAGCATAGCGTTATATTGAGGTGATATTATGGGTAAATTAAAAGAGAGATTAAGTCAAAGTTGCGCGGGTTGTAAAAGAAATGTTCTCGCGCGACGCATAGAAGGCCGATATGTTCATGAACGAGATACGCGTGTGCTGATTTGGGAGTGTCCGCCATGCGGTCACTTGTGGCAAGAGTCGCGGCTTACTAAAAACAAATTCAAGAAACACAGAACAGGTGATTTAGATGAGTAATAAAGAAGATGTTATGAAACCCAACAAGACACAGAAAGGCAAGAATTCTGTCTTAGTCATCGCAATAGGTAAAGACCCAAAGATGGGGCCGGGCGAAAGAGATTCACCAAAGGCGGTAAAGAAAGCATTCAATTTCCTCAAGAACGCTGATAAAAAGAACACAAGACAATCTAACTTTGAGGCTCGCAGGGCAAGAAGAGAGGCTCGCGCGGCAGAAAACAAAGCATACAATGAAGGGACAGCAACGCCCGAAGTTAAGGCTAAGATTGATGAGTCAAAAAAGAACACAGCAAGCGGGGTTAACCAAAACCTACGATACGCGAATAACAAAGGCGGGACTCAAACAAAGCGCATGCCTAAGCAACCTTCGCAGGCATTTGACCCTTCTCAATTTGATAAGTTGGTTGAGAGATTCAGCCTTAGTGATAAGAACAGCCCCGGAAAACTCAGTAGCGTCAACAGAATGGAGTTAGCGCGAAAGTTAGGTATTCAGCCGAGCATGCTCACACAGGATAACAGCGACCTTGCGCAACATAAGGTGTATGAGGCTATGAGTGAGTTAGGGGCATCGCGAGCAGGTGAGAGAAGAGAAGCGAGAGGAAACCTTAACGACTTTGCAGACAAGCGAGGTAAGAAAAGAGGTAGCAATTTAACAGACCCAGATGATTACCCCGGCCCGATTCATGGGAGTGACTATCCCGAATTAGATGATGCTATGGAAGGCAGGGGCAACGCTTGGGAAGAAGACAACGACCCCGACTTAGAAGAAGAAGGCGGAGAAGAAGAAGCATTAGGTCAAGCAATGGAACGGTTAAGGTCATCGCGCTCACACCAACACCCTAAAGAAGATGGTAGGAATAAGGACTTAGATACAGGATTCAACGGTTTGATGAATGAACCGAGTGGTGGCACAGTTCCTTTCGGTGCAAGCGGCGGTGTTGAAGGTGGCGCTAAAACACAACTAACACCAAGAAGTGGTAAGACCAAGCGAGAATTAGGACCGCGCAAGCGAGGCGGAGAGCCTACTTTCGCAGAAGAGTATTCGGGATTCATGCCTCCACAACAACCAACAAAACTCTCATCCCCGCAAGATGAAGATGAAGAAGAAGACCTACCCGAATACCCACAGATGTTAACAGGTGAGCCAATGAACCTCGCGTTCCGTCTATTGAAGAGTATGAAAAAGCGTGTATTGTGATGGTAATGATTCGCGGTAGTATGGCTGATTGGAGATGGAAAGGATGCTGTTATTATGCTGACGACTCACAACCTTTCGGATTCTGTAAGAAGTGCTGGATTGAACATGGAAGACCGGAGGGTATGAAGAATGCTACCGAATGATGTCGCGTTCTCTATACTCAAGAACAAGCGCGCTCAAGCGAAAGCCGCCGCACACCCGGACCAACAACGCTTAACTCATCCCTCTCCTCAAAATAATCTTGAGGGTGAAAACGCAGGGCTGCAATCCGAGGTCTCTCAATTCATTCAACGCTTAGAACACAAGCAGAAGGAATTAGCGGCGCGCGAGAAACAACGCGAGAAGTATGAGAAAGAAAGACAAGACATGATGCAACCGGGTCAGCAGACACTACCGCAACCCCCCGCGCTTCCGCAACCCGACCAAGATATTCAACAAGTCACTCAACAAAATCAAAATAAATTTGAAAATGGTTTAGGGTTCAAGCGAAGCATCCTTGAAGAAATGGAAATGCTCGGTATGATTCGTAAAAAAAAAGATGATTGGGCGGACTACGATGCTGTAATTCCCGACGACCCTCTTGATGAGGAGTTCAAATGCCCCGCCTGTGGAGGCGCAGGTGGCAAAGATGAAGGTGGCGAAGATGGTGTCATGCGCGGAGACCCGGATGATTATATAACTTGCTGGACATGTAAAGGTAGCGGTTCAATTGAACCGGCGCACCATCCGGGGATAGACAATCAAGGCGCGGTAGCCGGAACGATTTTTGATATTCGCGACGAAGACCATCGTGAAAAATATGATGCTGAGAACGCAATGCCTGTCGGAGACACGGCTTATCAAACAGAAGAAGGTATATTGGACCCTAAGAGAATGGGTTATGAAAGAGATGGGCGCATGAAACAGACGCGCTATCCTATTGCAACCCCACAAGAAGGCGTGGTCTATCACCCCGAATTGCAACACAGGCTACCTGCTGTATATACACGCGAGTGGGACGGTCAGCCTTCATGGAGCGGTATGCCTCTCGGCGTTCCGGGTAGTGATTTCAAGAGAAGCGAACCAATGGACATCGCTATGCAGTTGTTGAAACGCCAAACCGAATTAGGTGAACATCATGAAGATTTACCGTCATCACACGGACCCGTTGTTAGGTATCATGGCACAAAAGGAGATGTAGCACAGGATATACTACAAGGAGAAAATCAAGGTCTTAAGGATTTGGAAGATAGGAGTATAACAGACGACCCTAATGAAGCGTTATCATACGGTGTTGAGCGAAGCAATCACAGAAGCGGTAGCACAGCACGGGCGCAAGAGATGTATGCGTCAGCACCCGCAATGGTTGGGGTAAGGAGAAATGCTCCTATGCCCCAACACTATGGTAGGAGTCATGGTATGAGGAGTCGCAACGATTTCCCCGACGCGCTACATTATGGCGGAGCGGTGGACAGGAAATACCTAACCCCCGTCAATACAAATCAATTTGACAGGCGCGATACCATTCAAAACAGAAACGATAGGGGTGATATAACAGATAGAACAATGAACTATCCGCCTATTTCTCAAAATCAAAATCAGAAAGCACAAGCGCGCTTTAAAGAAGGGCAACCGGGTTACAAAAAGCCCGACATTTTTGGTTGGGATGAAAAGAGAAACTTTCCTGCTGACGACCAGCCCGACTTAGACGGGCGGTTTTACACACATGAGCAAGAATGGAATAACCAAAACAATCAAAGAGCGAGAGACGACCCCCGTGTAGCCCATCTAAACAGATTTAATCGTTTTAGACGAGGACCGTCCGAAGCGCAAATGAACTACAAACCTTACAATCCTCAACCCGCGCCTGTTCAACAACCAGCAGACCCACAACAGCGACAACTATACCAACATCAACAACAAGAACAAATCCAAAGAGGAGAACCAATGGACATTGTTATGCGTCTATTGAAGCATGCCGAGACTCCCGAAGCCAAGAAGCACAAGAGTGAGTATGACACCAAGTATGAGTCAACACCGGACCGCATCAAGTATCGCACTGAACTTACTCAAGAGCGACGCAAGCGACATGTTGATGGTAAAGGCGGTAAGGACATGAGCCACACCGCAAGCGGGAAAATCGTTCCCGAAGACATGCATGCTAATCGCGCGAGGCATTTCAAAGAACGAGGCACACTCAAGAAGACTGTGTTTGTGAAACAACAATGCCCGACCCCTTCTAAGAAAGCATACAGCAATGGAGAAGAAGCACACCAAGACGCATCAATGATGGGAGGAGGGTTAGGCGTGTATCAATGCCCTTGCGGGGCTTACCATTTCACATCTAACCAATGATTATTCCTCTTCGTCCATCTCACCTTTTAGATTGTTCGCCTTGTATATGCTATAATTCAAGACTGCGTATAGAATCTCAAGAAATATAACACCCATCAGTATAAGCGCGATTTGTTCCCACAGCATTAGCATCAACCCTTACGCGCTACGATGTCATCAATGCGTAGGATAGCCGTTGCGACCTCCGTAGCACTTGTGATGATTTGTCGTATGAGTTGAGTTGGTTCAACGACACCTTTCTCAAATGTGTCACACACCGAACCAACACCGTCACTGTCAATGTATAGACCATGATTAGACGGACAAGAGCGTAATTCCATTACAACATCAAGTGGGTCCATACCCGCATTGTTGGCGATAGCCGCAGGGATAATCTCAAGTGAATCAGCATATGCTTCAAGGCACATTCTTTCGCGCGCACTCAAACCGCTACACTCTTGCGCATGTTTGCGAACAGCAACCGATGCTTTGGATAACGAAGCACCACCACCTGCAAGAACACCATCTCCTATATCACTCATGTATAGACAAATTACACCAAGCGCATCATCAAAGGCTCTCTCGTATTCGTCAAGCGTCTGTCGGGTAGCACCACGAACAACCATTGTGACAACGGTGGCATTAGGCACAATCACACTTACATAATCAAGGTCGCCGATACGCTCTCGCTTGATAACTGAATCTTTAACAATGAGTTGTTTCTCATCAACATCAGTAAATCTGTGATAACAAGGCGCGCCTGTAATTCGGGTTAGAGCATCCATGTCGGATTGTTGAAGTCTGCTTACAACTGCAACACATTTCGCGGATAGATATTTGACAACCGCCTCATGCACACCATCACGAACGAAAAGAACATCGCACATATTGCTAATCTCTTGAGCCGCGTGTCCGAGCATTTGGAATTCCTCATCTTTGATTTGTTGAAGTTGAGCAGGGTCGCTAACTTGCATTTGAACTTCGCTTAAATCAAATCCTTCAAGCCCACCATCAAGTAGCAAGATTCGCGCATCCTTGTAAGCCTTAGTATCACCAACCATAGGGTCAGCGAAGTCTTTGCTTAGTATCAATCCAGCATTCCAATAAGAATCCTCCATTGAACCACCCGCTTGAGTGATGATACGAACACGGTCAAGATTCCCTTCAACCGCTTTCGCTACATCAACACAAAGCGAAGCCGCATTATCTAAATGACTCTCCGTTGCTTTACCTCTCAACGCTGTCTTTGCAATTGCTATTTCGTCTCCTTTGTGTGTGCCTCCATTCACTCTCGCATTTCCAACACCCGCTAACGCAATAACACTTGCGCGGTTGTAAGCACGAACAATGGTTTGAGGATGAATACCTCTCAGTAGTAACCCTTCACTCAGTGCAAGCATCTGTCCACCGAGAACAACAACGCTTGTCGTTCCGTCTTTGCAGACCTGCTCTTGTGTTTGACTGATACCGACCATCATCTTAGCGCCGGGATGTGCTGTGTCAAGTTCTCTCAATATAGTCACACCATCATTGGTTACAATCGTATGTCCTTGTTCATCAACTAACATCTTGTCCATTCCCGCGGGTCCAAGTGTGGACCTCACGGTTTCTGCGATATTCACAGCGGCTCGTATGTTGCTAATTTGGGCTTCTCTTCCGTTTTTTCTTTCATCAGTCATCTTTATTCCTCCAATTTCCACAGCACTTCAAAATCTATTATCATGCCGGAGTTTGTATCTCGCGCTTTCACCACGCCTTTCTTGCGACCATGTTCAAACAGGTCGTAGTTGAGTTGGCAATCCATCAAACAATACTTCATCACTTCTGCGAACTTACCTTCTCGCCAAGCAACGGGTGCGTCTTCCGAATGCATAATCTCCTTACCTTTACCAAGAGTGTGCTTGCACACATCATCAAGTGATACTGCTTGCCCTGCGCTTGAACGCAGGGTCCACGATGTATCAATGACTGTCTTACCCTCTTTGGCCTCTCTAAGAAGCACACCCGCGTAGTGCATATCAAGCGCGTCTCTTAGAACAGGCAAGTCAAATCCTCGTATGTTATGGCCTATGATAATACCACCGCCATCAACATGTTTCTTAAGGTGTTCTCCTAAGACCTTTGGATGTAGCGGATGAACATTAGCGTTAGGCACATCAACTTGTTCTTTAGAAAAGATGTGCGCGTTCGTGCCGTCCCATGTCGCAACAACCGTTGGTTCAAAGAGGTGGGTTTTATCCCATCCTCCTATCTCATAAGAGAAGTTACCTGTCTCAATATCAATCGCCATTATTTTACTCATTGTGAATCACCTTTAGGGCGCATATACTTTGCATTACCTGTTCCGAAAGTATGATATTCAAACTTGTCCTTTACCGCTTTGAAGCGATGATAGGTTGCTGTTTGGCTACGACCTTGTTGGCTTTGGTATCGTTTTAATACCTCGCTCTTCAAGGACCAACCTTCACCCTTACCTTCAATATCAATATCAGCACATACCTTGTATGCGCTCATCCAACCCTTCATGATTGTAGCCTGTGCTGTTGCGTTTGCACCAACTTCAACCTCAGCCTCAAGCCAAAGAACAAGTTGCTCATAAATATCGTAAATGACTTCTTCTGCCATCTCAACATCGTTGCCTGTGACGGACCAATCCTCTTCAATACCCACACCATCACGCATGACTCTCATCATTGCAATATGAGTAGCGAACAGAACAGTGTATGATAGAACATTGGGGATAAAGGAACAGACCACTTCACTCAAATGTTTCTCCATACCTCTCACCAATGTATAGTAATTATCAACAGCCGACATTAGTTGAGGATGGAAGGACGCATCGGGAACAAACATCTCATCCATCATCGCGCGAGCCACTTCTTCTTTTTCTTTCGGTGACATGTTCTCCCATGCCTCATGGGTAATGTTTGCCTTCATCAATAAGCGCATCCTTACGCGCTCTTTCAAATGAACGAAGTGTTGTGCTATATCCTCAAGCGACTTCACTTTCTCCTTTGACCTGTTAAAGACGCGAGACATTCTATCCTCCGATACCTTCTGCCTCATACCTTCGCTCCACGGTCGGTAAAGAATCAGCACTCGCTGAAACAATCCCTTAGTGAGAACATAATCCTTGACACCCGCAGGTGGGAAGGATGTAATCCAAAACGATACGCGGGATTCAGTTTCCACTTTACCATTCTTCATGTGCTTAGTCAAAGTATTACTGTGACTACCGACAGTGTTCATCGCTTGTTGAAGATACAAAATTACTTCGGAGAAGAATTGCTTAGGGTTAGGTTGTAGTAAAATTGAACCTTCGTCAAAGTTTAAACACTTCTTACCCGCGAGCAGTCCCGGATTTTCAACTGTGATATACCCACCGTCTCCGTCACTGACTGAATCTATTGACCCTATCAGTGCCGAGTCAGTTCCACTTGTGAACATCTCAGTTTCAAGACCTGCTAATTTCGCAACCTCTCCTGTGAATTCCCACGCGATTGTCTTACCCGACCGTGTGGCTTGAATCCAAAACACATGTATTCGGGGGTCAAGCGCGCTTTCGTCAACAGGAATGCGAATCTCATCAACTGTCGCTTGCCCTTGTAGGTAAAAGAATGATATTAGACCCGGCACTTCGTTGTAATACGAGGTCCTTCTAAATCGGTCTAAGTAATCCTTCATTACGGGGAATTCTTTCACTACGCTATATTGGTTCCATTGTCTTTGTTCCATGCTTGTTATCTCCTTTTTTGTGACTGATGGTTTCGGGGGTAATCCCCCGTGGTCGTGTTCAGTCTATAACCATTTTCGGTATTTCGGTTTTCGTCCTGCAATAAGAATAATATAATCATCTTTTTTCCACCCTTACTGCGTCTTCGCTTGTGAGAACATCAACTACGCGGTTGCGTAGTATCTTCCCCATGCGGGGAACTTCTCTCAAGCAATCTCCACACGCGGCTTCTTCAATAGAACCGCATGCGTCAATGATAGCATCAGCCATGTCTGCGCCGATGCCCGGTATTGTTAGTAACATGTCTAAGCGCACATCGTTTGTGCTTACTCGCCTAACGGCTTGCGCTCCATGCCTACTTGCTTTCTTGTATGTCTTCTCATGAAGAGCGACCATAAATGCCGCCGCTTCACCTACGCTCGGCGCACGATATATGAGGCAGCCAAAGTCGGCTACCACACGACCGAGAAATCCGGTAATCTGTTTTAGAGCCGCGCTATAAGTAATCGCCGACCCTCTTATTTTGGCACTGTTGACATACTGTGTTATGTCACCCCAAATGACAAGCCCAAAGTTACCTGCGTTGGCATCCATGTTGTCAAGTTGTCTCATGAGGTGGCCATTCCTCATTGATTGCATCAAGTCATCAACACTCTTTGCTTCAATGAGCCACTCGCCACAACGATAGTCACCGTTGACAAGTTTCTCTCTTAGTATGTTGACTCTTGGAGAGCGTGACTTCGCGCGTCTCTCAATAGCATCGGGAAGCCGACCTCTCTCATTGGTATCAATAACGAGAGGATTCATACAGACTCCTCCTTATGATGAGCGCAATAGTTACTATTATGTTTAGCCCATTGACCGCATCTTTTACCTACACTGTTCATACCTTTGCATCGGTTCTTGTCCGACGGTCCTTTGCTTCTGCAACTGATACAGTGAAAGACCCAACCCTTTTCTTTGCGTTTGTGACTACCTAAATACCCACATATCACACAATTTGCTCTCATGCTTCAACACCGCCTTCGCTATGCTCGCCTGTTCCGTCCCATAATTGACACTTACCTATACACAATCCCTTACCCATCAAACTCGCACATGATTCTTGATAGCCTGTATCAACAATTGTCTTGGTGTGGTATGTAGTAACACCTTCATCATAGTCAGCCCACTGTAATGAACCTAAGAACTCCGAGATGGTAGCCACATGCTTCTCGCGCATCTGTGCTGTTGTTCTGCTAACATGCAGAAAGTTTCGTAGCCTCGCTCCAAGATACATAGCAAGACTCGCGCGGCTCACATGTGGTGGGTTACTACCCACTTGGCAAGCGGCCTCCATGAGACAGGGTAAGATTTTGATTTTACCCATGTTCACTGTATCAAACTGAACAGGTTCTCCACCCTCAACACGAAAGTTCTTTTTCTTTACATCTTTGATAGGGAGGTTGACACCATGCTCACCGTAATAGTATGCTTTGTTGAGTGGGTTCTCAGCCATCTCGCATATCTCATCCCAACTCAATGTCAAGTCTTGAGTGTTGACAGGTATGCTCCAACGAAGCACATGCTGTTTAGCATTATAGGAATTAGGAACGCGAATCATACGAGCCATGTCAAATGGCACAGTAGGGTCCATGCAATACAATTCCATATCAGCCTTCCATTCATTGATGACTTTGCGGCCCGCGGCTTTGATGTGTGATACTTCAATACCGCTTGATGGCAGGTGTGTCTTGTCAAGGGCTATCCATATGTGAAACCCATTGCCACTAAACCAAACAGCGTGTTTGATGTTAGCCCCAAGTAAATAATAATGCAAGCGAGCAACTTGGTCCACGACCTCATCACCATCAACCTCTATCATGTTACTACCCTTACGATACTTCTTATCAAAGTCCAAAACAAAATTGCTTACTATGGCTGTGTTATATTCCGCGCGCCTACCATTTGGTTTCACGGCTCGGAATGAATAGACAGACATGTAAGCGCATTGGCTGTTGCGTAACGCACTCCAATACTTTTCAAATTCTGTTTGTGTGTGAACAATCTTTCGGAACAATCCTACCTCTTTTGGGAACTGTAAGTTGAGAAGACTCACTCTTCGCCCTCCTTGTAACTTAGCCCTGCTGTGATAGCAAACTCAACAACCTTGTCAATACAGTCAAAGCAAGTTGTGCGCTTAGCATACCTCATACCTTGCTGTATAATTCCACATAACTCACATGGCTTCATTGAGTAGCCCCCGGTATAGCATACTTAGGACACAGTTCAAGGTATTGACAATAGCCACACTTGAAATCTGCTTTGGTTACAGGGAAGTCTTCCTCAAGATACATCTTGATAAGGTCGCGCATAGATTTCATCATACTTCGCTCACTCACTGACTTAACAGCCTCAATGTTCCAATGGTCTGCGGAAGAATACCTCCACCCCCAATGGGTGACGGCTCTATCAATACCATTCTCAATAAGAAAGGCGGGGTCTGCATTTTCAATAAGGAATTTATAGTAGGACATCTCTTTACGCATGCCCGACAACTTAGCGTCACTCCACTTACCCGTCTTCAACTCAAAAACCATCAGTCCACCATCGGGTGCTTCAAACACTCGGTCAATGATACCAACGAACTGAACAGGTATTGAACCATAGCCCGGAACTTCAACCTCTCGCTTAAGTTCTATGCGAACCTCATTCGCTAAAGGCATAGCAGTCTTAGCCATTGCCATTCGCGCGGTCTCGTAATCCATAAGCCACTCCATGTTGCGGTAGTAGTCATCATCATAGAAAGGGAACTCCGTGTTCTCGCTTCTTCTGTTGTTCACGATAGCGTCCTTGTTAGGGATATACTTGAGAAGGCTTCGTGATATATCACCACCGTTCTTTGCGCGCTGATGTAGTTCATCCACATCTGCACCTGCAAGGTTATCATAGAACATTTCTAATCCGTTGTGAACATCGTCTCCAAGAACAAGGTGCTTCACCAACTCCTGCTTGCGCGGGTAGTTATGCTGTAACCATAGTTGCTGAGCGCACCACGAAGGTGAAGTAAGTGTTGACTTACTCATGCGAATGATGATACCTTCCTTGCCCATTTCGGGAGTCCATGCATATGATGAACCGTCGTCGTAAATCTTGACACTCATTCAAACCACTCCTCGGTAAAAACCCACATCCAATGTAAGTTTGAGGTAACTCTTGGGAAGTTGTTCGCGTTTGTGTCAACACTGTAAAACACACGAACACCTTTAGGGTATGTTGCATCAATTCTTTTTTGTAGTTCGTCACTCATTCTTCTTCCTCCTGTATTTTCTTGAGAGGCTCACCGAGATTGTTCCCGCCGCAAGGTATAGGGCTATCATTCTTGAAGCAGAATCTAAACCCTGCTCTTGTGTAGTTGTCGCATTTCCTACGCGCGCATTTATTAGCAGTCAATCTCATTCTTCTTCACCTACGGTTAGGAACTGACAACCACATTTGAGACAAAGGGTGTAACCCGAACTTGTCATCTCGTATGGTTGGTTGCATTTACATGGTTTCTTTATTGTTTTCATTCTTCCTCATCCTCCTGTATGCCCATAGCCAATTCATAAGCATCCCATGATGTATTGTATTGACCTGCTTTCGGGGCGAACTGTTCTAACCACTCAATATATTCCATCTGTTCCTTGAGTTCTCTCTTCACACTATCTAATTCATTCATTCGCTCACCTCACATTCATTCGGGCATTCTTCCTCATCGTTAAGTTTGTCACCACAGTGTTTGCATGTAGGGCATTCACACATCTCTTCGTAGCAACCACAAGATAGTTTCTCAACACCATCCATGTCTTCTTCACCAAAAGACCATGACGGACAATCATCGGGATAGTTTCTCATCAATGTCACGCTCCCATTGGTGCGCGAACAGTATGAATAAAGATTACATCGGGATGATATTTCCGTAGTTCTTCTTGTAGTTCAGCAACAGCCCTCACAACAGTCATGCTGTTAGTAAGTTCCTTTTGGATATATACATTCTCCGTCTCAAGGTTTTCTATTTCAGTCTCTAAATTTCTAACCTGTGTTTCAAGGTTAACTATTCGCTCTTCTATCTTTTCTATCTTTTCTTCTTCGTTCATATCAATCACCAATATGTTGCGGGTCGGGGTTCACCTGTTGCAGCACTCAAGTCCCAACCCAAGACTTGATACATGCCCTTCAATTTACTCACGATTGCTTTGTCAAGAATGACTTTAGCATCAAGAGTATATCCTTCCATCTCTTCATCCTCTCGGTAAGCAACTACTTGCGTAGGTGGCTGACCGGCAGGAACAGACCTTACATATGTCCACTTGACAGAATCCCCCGCTTCAAACGGGTCGCCTGTGGACATGTTGTTGTTATAATAATGCGCGGCCTTGCTTGCACCGGACAGGATTTTGTAATCATCCGGCGCTCGGCTAATCCGCGTTTGCTTTGTTACCTCTTTGAGAGAGACAACACCCTTACGCACAGGTAGCGCGAGTTTGAGTATCTCTTCTCGGACAATTGCTTCGCTCTCACCTTGACAAATTAAAGTAAGCGCGGTGCGTTCAGCAACTTTACTGAGGGGTGCAAGACTGCTACCCTTCAAGAAGTTCGCTGACTTCATCTTGCCCTCATCTTCGGGAGGCCATGACACCCTACCTGCATACTTGTTCTTCTTCTCAAAGAACCAATACGGAAGGTAGGCTTCAAGTTCAGCAAAGAGCATCTTGTTACCCGTAGCATCTTGCACCGCTTCGGTGATGCGAGCAGATAAAGTATGCGCGTCTTCAAACGGAACTTGAATAAACGCACTGTCCGTAAATCCATACAGAACATTATACCCAAGCCTTGTTGCTACCGTATCAAGCAACCGAATACAGCGACGACCCTCCGATAGAATGGTGTGCGCTATGTCAGTATCAGCCCAACCAAATCCAGCATGCGCGGTCATCCCATACAGACTCGCCATCACTCTCTTAATAGCAGACTGTGTAGTATTCCATGCGCCTCTCTCTTGTTCAGTCTCGGCATCCTTCATCTTCTGTTTGCACTCGGCTCGGAACTCAAACAGATAGTCAACCACTTCGGGTAGTATTCCTTTCTTGGTTTGGTCCCAATACGAACCGTTCTCAAGTTGGACAATACCCTCACCCGGACCGTCGCGCTTCGTAGTGAAGCACAAGTTATGTCCTGTGATAAGTGATGGGTATAGCCCCTTGTAATCAACAATAGCAACACCCTCATACAAGCCCGGCTCTTTCAAAATGAACTCCGCACCTTCTAAGTCAACCTTCTCAGCCTTGTAGCGAGAGGGTGCTTTGAGTTGGGTTCGCCTTGATAATAAACCTCGCGCGAAGTTTGTCACATTCGTCGCCGATTGGATAGAGACACCACACAACCTAACCATCTCCGAATAGAAGTCAGTTACATTTCGCGCTTCGTCAATACCACGGAGGAGAACAGTGTCAAGCATACAGTAGTCAACAAACTCCGACCAATACTCACGCCATCCATTGTGAACATCCATGCCCTCAATCTCTTCGGTGAGTTTTGAACCAAGCCCTAACTCTTCTGCGATAGTATTCAACTTAAGATTGGGTAGTTGTCCACCACCACTATCCTTCCATACTCTCTCAAACCCTGTTCCGCTTGTGGCAGGTGCGGCAGTATCAAACTGCCATCGCCCTACAATCGGTTGGTCTGTTGGATGGTATCTGTCATTCTGTTTCTGCTTAGGGTATCGGATAATACCAAGAGGACTCAACTTAGCCGCGCCACCCGGACCATGAATCTTATCAAGTCGGGCAATCATATGTGGTATGTCAAAGAATGTTCCCGCGTGGGCAATCATCATGTCGGGGTCACGCTCATTCAAGAAATCAATAAACCCATGATAGAGGCCCTCTTCGCTACGGAATAACCGCAGGTCATATTCTGTGTCGCGCACCTCTCTTCTGTAAGTTATGCCATGCGGGTGAGCATCCGGCCCAAACCATTGAGGTATGTCATACGGACAGTTGGTTGTCTCGTCAGTCCACGCGAACACAATAGGTATATCCCAATCGGAATCAATGACAGAAATAACAGTAGTGAACTTGTCATCCCCTGTGTTACATTCAATATCATACCACCATTTACGCGGCTTCCACTTAGGCATCTCAGCAACAGTGTCAATTAGAAATTGGTCAACATACCTAACATCAGCCTCGTAAGTGCGAGCAAACATCTCGCGCATTCGGCTTATGTCATAAGGTGAGTTAGTGCTTACACGATAGAGTAAGGTCCCGTCAAGACCTTCGTATGTCTTATCCATATCCACTTCTGCTTGAGGGTATGAACGCTTCAACCCTTTCAACCTAAACTCCGGTGTTGACTGAGGCACATAGAAATGAGGCTTGTAACCTTCAACTGTGTTAGTAATCAATATCTCTTCTTCATCACGATAGCGTGTGTAAATGGTAGGTGGTGCGTCGTCATGGTAAATCGCATCAGCAATCATTAGTTAACCCCCTGTTGGTGCTTTAGGATAATCAAGCAATCCTTCTCTTGATGTTCTAAAACAAGGGCGGCGTTGCCTCCTATATAGAAGTCAACAACTCCACTATCCATACACGCGAGTGTGTTAGGTAGGTGAGAACCAAAGTGTGTTATCACTTCTTCATCCCCTCCCGTATTACCCAACTCAATAACTCTAATAACATTAGCGCTTCCTACAATATGTCCTACGGTGATAACCATTTCCGAATCAGTAGGCGATACCTTGATGCGACAAGGTGCGTCTTTACCTGCGACCTTGACAGCAGCCCCAAGACCACTGAGTTTATCCATGTTGATTGAACCGTTAACCTGTAATTTGGCTGGTCCAATCTTCGCGTAATTACTATCTTTCATTTGCTGAATAGCAACCTTTGCGCGGTCAGTAGTTAGAGCAGAACGGATGTGTGTGTGGCTCGGTAACTGTAAAGAATCGTCCCCTACCTTCAAATTAAGAGAGCCGTCCCATTGGCTCACTATACATAAGTCTTGCGAAAAGGACTTAAGGAAGGTCAGCACTTTGCCCACATCGCTAATGTATATCTTACCCGGTCTGTATGTGACTTCTTCGCTCAATAACACACTCATACTCTTAGCGCAGTAGTGCGTTGCGGTGTCAACAGCCCCATGTATTCGGTTACTCTTGACTTCCAAAAGCAAGTCTTCAATGTTGTTACCAAACCCGCCGATAAACGCGAGTAGTTTGGTTCGCTCAACTATTGTTTGGGTGGCCAAGTAATCACCTCCCCGAACTGTGCAAAGTGTTCACTCGCGCATTTGTGACACAAGGGTCGCTTATCATGCCAATCGGAGTTGCCCATCAACCTAACAGGAGGAGGCGTATATTGCAATTTGTCCCCGCATAGGTATATTGTGACTGCTCCGCTTCCGCTAACATGTATTGGGTATTTGTTAGGGTCTGTCTTCTCACTCACTGTTACCATCTCCATCAGTAGTCTTTGTCGGAACATATCTCAAGCATATGCATGCATAGAATGAGGTAATCTTCTCACCATCTGCGATGTGCGCTTCTTCAACTTCACCTGTCCCAACACATGCTTTACAAGCAGGGTCAGCCTCAACAGTCATGTAATTGAAAATACACTCACACGGGTCCCATTCGTAGTCAATACCTTCTGCTTTACCGTCTCGGTCGTATAGCGTTACCTGTAACCAAATTTTACCTTCTCCTCCACATTCCATACATGATGGATTAGGTTCGTAAGCAGGGTATTTGTCCGATAGGGGGCTTATTGAGTCAACTGCGCGCGGTTTGCTTTCGTTATGCGCAGGTGTTCCTGTTCTTGGGAACTCATTATTCTCGTTAGTGTTATTGTTCATACTTGCCCCTCTTGAAGTTCCGGTAGTCCGAACCATTGTGGCGCTTCGCCTTTCTTGGTTCTCATAACAAGTCTGCGCTGGTCTAATAACACAGGGTTGGTTCTGCTCTTCACAAACTCAACTTCGTATCGCATCTCTCCTGTTGGAGCATTGTCTTCTCCGCGCACCTTGCTCTTGTGAAACCAAAGAATTTGGTTAAGGTGGTTAGCGGTTTGCTTCTCCCATGCAGGTTTCTTACCGATGACAGCACCGGATTTGTCTTGCAGTTCTTTGAAGTGAGTCTCCCAATACACACGCACACCGAGACTCATAAGCACTTTACAAATTGCTGTGAGTTGGTGGAAACGAGTTGAACGGATTTGCCAATTGAATCGCATACCGATTTGCTCATGAGGCTTGATTTTAGCACCGATACCATCCGGTGCAGTTCCTAAATCCTCTATGAACATACAGTTAGTCGCAACACTATCCCATTGGTCTAACCCTGTGACAAGAACGCTGTTCAGTCTTGGTTTGTTGCCGGGTTTATTAGCCCAATCAACAAGAGTCCTACCAATGTTCATGACTCGCGCATGTGTAGCCGGATAGTCAAAGGCATCCCTTGATTGGTCTTGCATGACCCACGGAGATAGCACACGGATATTCCTTGCGTTTGCGCGATGATGAGTAGCACGAATTGTTTGTCCGCCACCATCAAAGTCAAGCACGAAGATTACTTCATCGTTCGCAATCTCTTCATCTGTGAGGCTGTCAAGCACTATGCCGGTCTTACCTGTGCCTTCGGGACCTACAAGGCCCATGAAGGTTTGATTGTCCGGTATCTCATCCGCCGCAGTTTGGATTTCTCCCCAAATTCCTTGAGCGATAGGCGCGCTTTTGACAGGCGTGGCATCATCCCCTGCAACGGGGACAAGTATTTCTTGCGCAACTTCGTTCTTGGTTTCGGCTTCTGCTTGTAGTTTCAAATCATTTAAGTTTGCCATATGTCTCACTCTCCGTATTGTTGAACAGTAGTTTCTCCACCTTCTCCTGCGGGAATTGCAAGACGAGGGACAGCATAGATACCAACCGCGTTAATCTTAGGAATCATGTCGTCGTCTTTCAACGATACACCGAGGCGGCCATAGATAATGACTGTTGACTTGATAGCGTAAGGTTTGTAACCTTCATCTGTCGCAACTTCAAACGGATGGGCTTCGTCACCGAGGAACCCATGTATGCCTACACCAATATCCCTGCGATTACCTTCACCGAAGGAGCGCATAAGGTCAAAGGAAGTCACACGCATAAAGTATGTGTGTCCTGTTGGGTCATACTCATAGTCGCTTGGTTCAAGTCGGAGGTCACTAACCTTAGCCTTGATGAGAACCATTGGTCCGATAGGTTTTGCAAACCCTGCGATAGTCTCGCTCTTGGTATCAAAGATTTCACCGAGAGTGGATAAGTCCTTGACATAAGCATCGGATGATGGTAGCAAGCGTTCCGGCTTGATAGCATCCATGTATTGCTCCTCAACAATGTTACCGTATGTGACTGATGCAGGGAATGGTAGTCCGTTCCATACATTCTCCCATCCCTTTGAAGGTTCTCCGTTTCGCGCTCTTACCTTTAAGGTGCAAGGCTCAAACATTTGAGGGACATGCCAATCTTCTGCGGTCTTAGAAGTGATGGTTATTCTCAAGGTTTCTTGAGCGTCCATGAAGTTAGCCTTCTCGTTACCAAAGAAGTGGTATGTGCGTTGCCACCTGTATGGTGTGATTGGTTCACCAAAGCGACTCCAATCAGCATTGTTTTGCAGGATAGCAATAGACAGGCCATGCTCATCAAAGAGGAACCACGGTTTATCGTCTGCGCTTTCTTCTGTCTTAACAGGTCCGTCTTTCTTCTCAAGCATCCATACGCCACCTTCTGTGTAGGCGCGAGCCACAAGTCCAAGATTGATTGCTTCACTCAAATCATTCATTGCGGCTGTTACTGCCGGAGCGCGCTTTCGTTCTTGACCGTCTCTTACCTTGCTGTCCACTCCAATGAAGTAGCCGACAAGTTCGGTTGCGTTCGCTGACGATGTGCTTGACATTACTCGGCGTTCAACCATGAATGATTCAGCGGCTTCAATCAAGAAGTCGTCGTCTTCATCTTTCGGGTTGCTGATACCGAGGTCGGATAATAGGTAGGCTGTGAACTCTTCACGCGCTTGCTCCATCGTCTTGTTGTGTTTCTCGGACCACCACTTTAGGCGGTCTTCCACTTCTCCGTGAAAGGTTAGGTCGTTGTTCGGGCTATCTTTTTGGTTATCTATGTTCATATTTGTTCCTCCTTATTGTTTGTTTCTTGAGTGTATAGCGTCGCTACAAAGTAGTCCAAAAAGGACGAGTTTGTTAGGGGCCATTGGTGCATTCGTAACACGAAATCTCCCCACACACACAAGAAGGTATATAGTTGTTTTGAATCAAGTCCTATGGAAAGGACATGTTCGTGGATGCGGTGCATCATGCCGTGACGAGTCACACCATTATCATTCATCACCCGTAATGTTCGGTGAAGGGACTCCCAATCACCCGCGGCAATCTGCATCGCCGCCACATCATATTCTGTTGAGTCTTGTGATAGAGGCATACCGCTTATCACATGTTTTTGTATTGCTCTTAAATCTCCCGCGAAGTGAGTAGCCAATTCGTCGGCGTTATAATCTTTGGACACTGTTGACATATTACCAGCATCACTCCATTCGTTATCCAACAAATGCAAATACGCGCGAATGTCTTCCGAAGAATACGGTTTGAAGGTGAATTTCGTGCATCGCGACTGTAAAGCAGGGATGATGGATGTTATGTTATTGCATGTAAGAATGAAGATAGCATCCGTAGTTTCCATGATACGACGGAGTGCTTCTTGAGCAGGTTTAGTCAGCCCGTCAGCCTCGTCAAGCAGTATGAGATTCTTATTCCATAACCCCGATGTTTGGCACAAGGTTTTGATTTTGTGTCGGATGAAATCAATACCGCGCTCATCGGAGGCATTGAATTCGTGGAGGGAATAACCAAGTTCATTCGCTATTACCATAGCGGCTGTTGTTTTTCCTGTCCCCGAAGGTCCTGCAAACAATAAGTTTGTAGGCGCTTCTTCTCTCCATTCGTCTATGTAAAAGAAGGGAAGATTCGGATTGCTTCCCCCTATTATTTTTTCAGTCGTTGTCGGTTTCAATTCTTTTCTCATTTTGGTTCATAACTATGGAATAGTCCAACGCGCTACCTTATATAGTAAATCCGGCAAACCCCCAAATAAGCAGGAGAAGGCAACCTCCTTTGGCGATACTATGTTTTCTTGCTTGTTTTCATACTTCAACCCCCAATATGCCTTCTCTTGCCCTCTTTTCGGTATTTCGGTATTTCAACTGAAACAATAAAGGAATTACTATATCTATTACAGAAGGAACAGTGAAAAACCGAAAAGAGTCCTTAAATTGAGGCGTATGGCCTACTCTAACATAGTGATAGCATCAAGGATGTCTTGGTGCGTTGCTCGCCTCTTGTTAATATCAAGTATTTTCAGCATACGCCCCATGCCTTCTATGTCTTTCACATACTGTTTAACAGGGGCAAGTAATCGTATAATTGATTGGATTTGCGCTTTATTTTTGATAATACGGGCGGTCACACCCTTAGAGGCGAGCCACATATTGAGATATGGTTCATCGTTAGGTGATACAATTACCCTCCGAGCAATACGATAACCTATTCTTGTTCTTGGTGCGTAATGCACACTTGCTTGAAATCGGCACTCCCTTGCCAGCCACGCGAGAAAGAATGTATCATCTTCCATAGGATGCCCTCTCCATTAAATCCCCAATTTGAACAGCGTCACTGATACCGAGTGTTGTATCAATCTTAGTGAGATAGGGTGCGCGCAGTTTGTTTGTGTCTGTATCAAATGACAGTGCGTGAAATATACCAACGAGTCCTTCTCGGCATTCTCTATACACATTGGATTCAAAGAGAGGCGTAAGTATGTCGGGTAAGTTCTCTTCTTTCACATACGCATATCCAATAGGACACACATCAAATCCGTCAAGCGCACCCACCTTTATTCTAATACCGGCACTATCGGCTTTGCCTCCGAGAATTAGAAGCGGTAAGTCAAATGTTCTGCGAGGCACGATGAAGCCACCCACAGCCCCGCTATGGAAATATGGTCTGTCCGCATCAACAAGTCGTAGTGTTTCGTCAGTGTCTAATGATTCAACCAAGCGTCGCAGGTGTGATTCGGATTCAACAACACGCGAATGAACACTCCTTTCAATACGAGATTTCATCCATAGATTCGGATTGTCATTCGTGTGTAACCATTCAACAGCGTTACCATGTGAGTCAAACTCACCTACGCAATCATGCTCTCCGTCTATCACGATATTGTATGACCCTGCGAATTTCTCCCCGCGCCTATCAAATGAAAATACCCTCCCGTTCTTCCGATGGACAAAGATGTGTTCTCCGACGATGACTTCATAGTGAGTGTTGGTGAATGGTAAAGACCAATAGGCCCAACGAGAATAGCGCGGGGCGAGGAATGGGTAGCATGGTTCTATTGCGAAGTTGACAGCGAGCGTGTTTGATAACGCCTTCTTGATTACATCCGATGGTGACATGACTACTCGCGCTTGTTGTAATCTCTCAAGTGAATAGGTTGTGCGTGTGGCAACTCCGGCCATAACCTTGCGGTAGTTGATTAGCGTTCTTCCAAAACAAAATCCCCAAAACACTCTCGCTCCCATCTTACTCATTGATGCGAACAATACCTCCGCGCTCATGTTATCCATAGCGATGATGTTTGATTTGAGTTCTCTCGCATCTGCAAGGGTGAGTGATGATTCAACTTCGTCGGGTGATTCGTCGGATAGTATAAGCGGTAATTCTTTTTCGTCTCCTAACGATTCGTATTCTTCGGGGAACATACCATAGGAGTTGTTGATTAGCGCTATTATGTGGTGTTGCTTTACTGAATCTCTTGGGGTGGCGCAACATAATTTGAGTATGTCTTCTATTTGATTCGGGTTGTCGTGAAGTAAATCACCGATGAGGTTATGCATCTCTAACTTAGATTCGCTTGTTTGGATAGAAGCAACGATAGACGCTAACTCCTCAAGATGAATCATGTCATCACTCTTCTTCAAGATTCGCGGTGTTCGCCATAAGCATACCGCGTAGGTGAGGGGGGACTGTGAACTCTTCGCCACTACCATTCGTGTAGTTCGTGCCGAGTAATACAATAGAGCGGTGAAGTAATCCATCCCTTAAATTATCAAGACCGTCTGCTAATTCAATTGCTTCATCTCTTTCAATCACGCGCAACTCTTGCCACGCGAAGAACAAATCGTCACCTGCAATGATGTGGTAATCCATAGGTGTCATCAACACTTCATGGTCTTCGCCTTCATCATTCGGGTGTGTGATTCGGACACTCCATTGGTCTATGATAACTGATTCGCCTTGCTCGTTTTGAGAGGGGACAGCATTGACCGACCATTCGCCATGCGCGAGGTCAAAGTTAACGAGAGGGATATTTGATTCGGGGTCTGTCCATTCCTTAGCCGCTTGTTGTGCCGCCTCCATTGGGTCCTCAATTAGTTCCGCGTCTTCGGAAGAGAAGGTGACATTAATCTCACCACATACTTTTGATACTCTATCCACAGCCATTGCCGATTCGGCAGGGTATTGTCGTAGTGTTAATTCGCTTATGTCTGTCTTCTCAATCAACGCGCCACTAACACTCCAAGTATCACCAAGAGCCATACTGTCAAAGTGTGTCTTCGTCCATTCAATATCTTCTTCTGCGGGCGACCAATTATCAATCATTCATACTCACTACTCCTTCAAAGAAGACTGCCTTCTCGCAACAAAGCGCGGGGTAAAACACACTACCGTCAGCGAGTAACAAACATACACGCTTTCGGTCAACCTCTTTGCCGCAACTACAAATCGCCGCACCGAGTAACATGTCCGCGTATTCATACGATACTACCCGCACTCGGTCTCCATCCCTGTTAATCATTAGTTTGGTTAACGGAATACTTACTCCGTCACGCGGTCTTATGATAGAACCTGTGTCGTTGAAGTCTGCGGTTGTGAGGTTATAATCTCGTTCCAACAAACCACCTTCTTGGTTCACCCCAACAGGCTTGAGGTTAAGACTGTTCCCACGCTTCGGCAAACATGAAATGAGTGTTCCACACCTTGATACAGACATTACAATGTATGTCCATGTGGTCAAAAATCCCTTCGTGCGCTGTTCGGAAAACAAACATATCGGCCATGTGGTCTTCACCCGATGGACATTTGGTTCGTAGGATAAACGCGTCAAGAGGTTCGCCTTCAATTACTGCGCTCATGATTCATCACTCCAACGGATGCTCAATGTCTTTGTCTCCAAGAACCCAACGCAGGGATTTGATAACTCCCTCCAATGCTTTGAAGTTGCGGGCATGGAACAGTCTCTCTTTCTTTGTGAGGTTGTTGTTACTGACTTGAACCGCGTGTTTGTTCTGCTTCTTCTCGGCCTTGCGTAACATGGAATCAATCTGCGCCCATGAACGGTCATAGGTGAAAGGGTCATCTGTCATCACTCCTCACCGTTTTCTCCGCGTCTTCTTCTATTACATAACATGTTCCTTTACACGCGGGGCATTCGTCATCAATACCCAACCCTAAATCATACAGCCCTCCTGTTCCGTAACATTCTTCGCACTTCATAACATCACCATCTTGCCGGACTTGAGTTTCTTAGTTAGTTCACTGACAATTGCATTGCGCGCACCGTCTTTACCATCAAGTGTGCTTTGCACAAGGTGTGCTTTCGCTGTCACAACTTCATCAAACATGCTGTCAATGGTATTGTTAGCGCTTAGTATAACTTGATGACATGTAGCATCCTCTTGTGTCATGCGTCTCACTCTCGCCGCCGCTTGTTGCTCCCATGCTGGAACCCATTCGCGTTCAACGAACAGCGTAGTGTTTGCTCTCTCAAGGTTAACTCCTTCTTTCATTGCCATCGTTGAACAGATGAGGAAGTTTATCTCCCCTGCTTGGAAGTCGTTAATCAGTAACTCTCGTAGCGCACCCGTAGTATCACCTGTTATCTTTGCTACATCATCAAGACGCTCATACAATTGCTCTATCACATCTTTGTGATGCGCGAAGATAACAAGTGGCTTACCTGTGCTGTCATGGTAATCATTCGCCCACTTAACAGCCGCGTCAACCTTGAGGCGACC
>Ga0209091_10000938_pt1 | contig 26874 bp, 26 predicted proteins | sample ArcticOcean_MG_C_6_FD_187438 | JGI IMG/M metagenome (GOLD analysis project Ga0209091, IMG submission 187438) | Marine microbial communities from western Arctic Ocean - ArcticOcean_MG_CB8_128 (SPAdes) (version 2) | ecosystem: Environmental > Aquatic > Marine > Oceanic | place: Arctic Ocean...
TATTATTTGGCACATATATAAAACAGTATATAAGAGTATCTAATCTTATATCAGTATTTGTAAGAGTATGAGAGAATAATTTATCATGACAATAAAACTAAATTCAATAAATACTTTTGTAATAAGCCTTCCTCATGAAACCTTAAGGAGGAAAGCTATTCGAAAAAAACTAATCGGGGTATGTGAAAAATTTGAATTTTTCGATGCAATAAATGCAAGAAAAACCAATCTATTACATCATAAAGATTATCATGGCTTGAAAAGAAGACTGTGTTATGGAAAAGATTTGACTCCTGGCGAATTGGGTTGTTTTTTATCGCATAGGGCAGTGTTAGAAAAAATTGTTAAGAAAAAAATATCAATTTCGTTGATATTTGAAGATGATGTTGTTTTGGAAAAAGATTTTATAACAGTTATAGAGAATTTAATTAATTGTCCTTATCCATGGGAGGCTGTGAGGTTTTTGGGTAAACCAAAAATAGCCACATTAATGCAAAGAAAAATAATAAAAATCTATCAAAGTTATTATTTAACAAGATTAGCAACTTCACCCGGAGGTGCTTATGCGTATGTAATATCCTATTCAGGTGCAAAAAAACTTCTTAAATCTATGGGAAATATTTCATGTCCTATTGATACTATTATGGGTTTACCATGGATGTCTGGATTGGAAGTCTTAACTATTCAGCCAGCAATAGCATCATGGGATAAAAGTTTTGAATCTGCTATTGGAGATGGAAGATTTGAAAAAAATAAAGTAACGGGATGGGAAAAATTAGTATATCCGTTATCTCGGGGATTATTCAAGCTTCAAGAAGGGTTTTTAAAAAAAATATTTTATTTTAAAAGCCTTCTTAAGGATAAAAAATTTAAAAATGAATAAATTTTTACTTAAAGTGTTAATGTTTGCGATTGCTTTAATCCCTTTATTTTGGATTCAAACAATAGGGTTCATAATTGGCCATATTTTTAATTTATTCAACCTAAAGAGTAGGAATTTACTGGCTGATAACCTTAAAAATTCAAAAATATATAGCAATAAGAAGGATTTAAAAAAAGCAATAAATAAAAATATTGGAGAAACAGGTAAAACTATTCTAGAAGGATTTTCAATATGGTCAAGCAAGGAAAGTAGAGTTTTAGGCTGGGTAAAAGATGTGAAGGGTATGGACGAAGTTAGGAAAGCACAGAAAAATAAAAAAGGCATAATATTTTTAACTCCTCATTTAGGATGTTATGAAATCACTTCAATATATTATGGTTCAAAATATCCCCTTACTATTTTGTATAGGCCCCCAAGACAAAAATGGCTCATTAATTTGATTAAAAAAGGCAGGCAAAAAGGTTTACAGACTCTTGCCCCAACAGATAAATCTGGGGTAAGAAAAATATTGAAAGCACTAAATAATAATGAAGCAGTTGGGATACTTCCAGATCAGGCAGCAAACAAAGGGGAGGGCGAATGGGTTGATTTTTTTGGCCGCCCAGCATATACGATGGTACTAGTTAGCAAGCTGGTTATGAAAACAGGAGCCAGTGTAGTAATGGCATTTGGTGAAAGGTTAGAGGACGGAAAAGGATTCAAGATTCATTTTAAAACCTTAGGTCCTCATACAGTTTCTACTCCGAGGAAATTAAATAAATTGCTAGAAGATCTAATCAAAAAAGCCCCCACACAATATTTGTGGAATTATGATAAACATAAAGGTTATGAGGCACAAATAAGAAAATCTATTGAAACTAATGATAAAAAAAACACCAAAAGATAAAGATGTTAAAAAAATTCTTTTTATCACACTGTCTAATATTGGAGATGTGATTTTAACCATACCTACAATTGAATCACTTCATTTTAAATTTCCTAATGCAACTTTTGATATTGTTGGAGATAAGCGTTCAAAAATCTTATTTAAGTATTGTCCTTATATGGATAACTTTTTTGAAAAAGATAAGGATTTGGGATGGTACGGTTTTTTATTGTTGATTAAAGAGTTAAGAAAGAAAAAATATGCCCTGGCGGTTGATTTGAGGTCAGATGTTATTTTATATTTTGTAAGAGCTAAGAAAAAATTATTTAAGATTTCGAATAAATCTGGTTTAAAGATCCATAGTGCTGAAAAACATTTTTTATCTCTTAAGAAGATTATTGTGGGTAATTTACCATTAACTACTATTTGGCTTTCAGATTGCGAAAAAAAACTTACAAGAAAAATTTTCAGTAAATATAAGGGTAATCGTTTGCTGGCAGTTGGGATAGGTGCAAATTTTGAAGGAAAAATTTGGAATATTTCTAATTATATAGAGTTAGCTAGCTTCTTAAATGAATTCTTCGATGTAATTATTTTAGTCGGGGATAAAAATGATGCTGTTTTATCTAAAGAGTTTGCTTTAGGCTATAAAGGAAAAATTATTGATTGCTGCGGTCATTACAATCTTTTGGAAACAGCTGCAATTATTAAAAGGTCAGATTTTTTTGTTGGGAATGATTCTGGATTAGGTCACATTGCAAGCGCTGTAAAAACAAAATCATTTACAATTTTTGGTGTAGGCGAACCTCATAGATATAGACCCTGGAGTGAGGATGCATTATGGATACAGGATAAAAACCATGAAATTAATAACATTAATCCAAGAACTATTGCAAAAAAGATTATTAGTCAATTAAAGTAATTCCTATTTCCTTCAATCTTTTGCTAGCCATACTCCTGACTTTCCACCATGTTTTTCTATTAGTTTGATTTCTGAGATTATCATATTTTTATCAGAAGCCTTGCACATGTCATATATAGTAAGAAGAGCTACTGAAACAGCAGTTAACGCCTCCATCTCAACCCCTGTTTTACCTGAACAACTAATAGTTGACTGGCAGTAAATTTTGTTTTCTTGATTATCTATCTTAAATTCAATATCAATGTTATTTAAATTAATATTGTGACAAAGAGGTATTAGACTGGCTGTTTTTTTTGATGCTTGAATCCCTGCAATTTTTGCAACAGTTAACACATCACCTTTTTTTAAAGTTCCAACTTCAAGCAAACGAATAGTTGCATTATTTAATTCAATCAGGCCAGATGCGATAGCAATTCTATCTGAATTATCTTTTTTAGATACGTCAACCATTTTCGCATTTCCATCTTTATCAATATGTGTGAACATAGGTTTATAATACTTATTTGTATAATACTTATTATAATAACTCTAAATAAAACGATGAAGAAGCTTTTCCTTTTACTTTTCCTGCTCTCAGGAATATCTCTAGCCAATGAATTACCTAATTTAGGTGACTATAGTGAAACTGTCATTGGTGCTCATGAAGAAAATATCATCGGAAGACAAATACTTCAGCAAGTTTATCAAAATGATAGTGTGATTCGTGATGTCGAAATTGAAGATTATTTAAATAAAGTGACAAGTCTAATAGTAAAAGCGAGTGATTATTCAGGAAGCGGAATCACATTTTTTATAGTTTATGATTCATCAATTAATGCATTTGCAATGTTAGGTGGAGTGATTGGTGTCCATACGGGGCTTATTTTGTCATCTAATACTGAGTCAGAACTTGCCAGTGTCTTAAGTCATGAGGTTGCGCATATTACTCAACGACATATTGCGAGAATTATAGGAAAGCTTCAGAAAGATTCTTTTAAATCATATTTAGGTCTTGGATTAGCCCTGCTATTAGCCCGTTCAAACCCTGATTTAGCTAGGGGAGCAATTACTGCCACACAAGCCCTAGGGGTTCAAACTGTGCTAGATTTCACAAGGGAGAATGAAAAAGAAGCAGATCGTGTTGGTATTAAAATTCTTAATAAGGCTGGCTTTGACGTTAGAGGCTCCATCGATTTTTTTAGAACATTGCAGAAAGGGAGTAGATATTCAACAGGAGGCTCTCCTGCATTTCTTAGAACTCATCCAATTACTTCAGAACGGATTAGTGATATTGAGGACCGTTTAGCTGAATACCCATACAGGCAGAGAGCTGACGACCCAAGTTTTCATTTTGTAAAAGGAAAACTTAGAGTATTTCTTGGGGATAAGAAGGCTATAAAAAAAGAACTAGAGATAAATGTAAAAAATAAATCCTATGTTAATGAATTAGGTGAAAGATATGCTCTTGCTTATGCTTATTTATTAAATGATAATTTTAATAAAGCCCAAAGTGAGTTGGAATGGATTCAAAGTACAAATATTGAGAATCCGATGGTAGATCAATTAAATATTGAAATTTTGCTTAAAAGAGGGGATATAAATAGTGCATATAAAGCCATAACAAAGTCCCTAAAAAAGTATCCGAATAACAGAGTATTTGTTTATGGGTTGGCAAATTATTTTATTGAGAGAAAATTAGCGACAGAGGCTATTAAATTTCTACGAAGTTATGTTTTCGTTTTTCGAAACGATTCAACTCTCTATGAACTACTAGCAAAAGCATACGCCTTAAAGGGAATGCAGCTTTTACAACACGAGAGTCTAGCAGAGTCATTTTATTACAAATATAACCTACAAGAGGCAATATCCCAAATGGATATGGCAGTGAAAGCAAGAGATGGTAATTTTTATCAAAAGTCTAGAGTTGAAGCACGTTTAAAAAAAATGCAAAAAGAAAAAGAAATTTATGAAATAAGTAAAGCGAATTTATAATAAGCATTATTTATTAATTCAATATAAATAATTAATTAGACAAATTAAATAATTCTTTTAAGATGAATAATTAAACACAATTCAATAAGGAAAGTCATAATGAGCTCACTAATAAATACAAGTATTAAGCCCTTCCACTCTAAGGCATACCATGCTAAAGAAGCATATGGCGAATTTATAGATATTACAGATGAGGACCTGAAAGGGCATTGGTCAGCAGTTGTATTTTATCCGGCAGATTTTACATTCGTATGCCCTACTGAACTGAGCGATCTTGCAGATCATTATGAAGAGCTAAAGAAATTAAATGTGGAAGTTTATGCTGTTTCATCAGACACTCATTTTAGCCATAAGGCTTGGCACGATTCATCTGAATCTATAAAGAAAATAAAATTCCCAATGATTGGCGATCCAACAGGAGTAATGGCGAGAAATTTTGAGGTAATGATTGAGGAAGAAGGATTAGCATTAAGAGGCTCATTTATTATTAATCCTGAAGGTTTAATTAAGACTATAGAAGTCAATGATCTTGGTATAGGTCGTTCTGCAGCAGATTTAGTTAGAAAAGTTCAGGCGGCACAATATATTGAAGCTAATCCAAACGAAGTATGCCCAGCATCATGGAAGCCAGGGGCTAAAACTCTAGAGCCAGCAATAGATTTAGTAGGAAAAATCTAGTTTATTTAAATAAATTTTGTTGATTCATTTCTTTTAGAAATGGGATAGTAATAGGCCGTTTAGTTTTAAGTGACCAACGGTCTAAAGCATCCAAAGTAGAAATAAGCGAATGCAAATCTCTTTTGTAGTAACGAAGTAAATATTCAATAATTTCAATTTTTAGGTTAAGCCCTCTATCCTTGGAGTGTTGTATTAAAGCGAGCTTCTTTTCTATATCTGAAAGTAAATTAAGTTTATATACCAACCCCCAGCTTAGACGGCTTGCTAAATCATCTCTTAACATCATTTTATTCGGATTATTATTGCCAGTTACAAATAATTTTTTTTGGGCTGATTTATGTTCATTAAAAAGATTAAAAATATCGATTTGTTTATTTTCATTTGCTTGGTCTATATCTTCTATCACGGTTATATCTTTATTTCTAATAGCTTCGGCTAAGTGAGATTTACCACAACCATTCTCCCCCCATAAATAAATAAAAAAAATATCATTATCAGGCAGAATAAAATTCTTTAATAAATCGAAACATTCCTTATTATTACCAATGATAAAATTATCAAACGTTTTTTGAATAGGTAGTTTTATATTAAGTAAAAGTTGTTCCATAAGCTTGGATAAGATGAGAAATATCTATTGATACTAAATTAAGTTAAAATTCTATTATACGGAAAGTATTCATTATTTCAGAGGGTAAATAACTTGTCACAAGATTCTATCAATAAGGACCAACCAATTTCATATAAAGATGCAGGCGTAGATATAAAAGCAGGTGATAAATTAATAAAAAATATAAAGCCATACGCTAACGCAACAAGTCGTCCTGAAGTAATGTCTGGGCTAGGGGGATTTGGATCATTGTTTGAAATACCTAAAAAATTTAAACACCCTGTGCTAGTTTCTGGAACTGATGGGGTTGGAACAAAGCTTAAATTAGCATTTGATTTGGATACACATAATACGATTGGACAAGATTTAGTTGCAATGTGTGTAAATGATATTTTAGTTCTAGGCGCAGAACCATTATTCTTTTTAGATTATTTTGCATGTGGAAAATTAGATGTAGCAATGGCAACAGAAGTTGTAAAAGGGATTTCTGAAGGTTGCATATTAGCAGGATGTTCGTTAGTCGGCGGAGAAACCGCAGAAATGCCAGGAATGTACAGCAAAGGAGAATATGATTTAGCCGGATTTTGCGTGGGAGCAGTCGAACGTGAAAAAATTATTAATGGTAAGAATATTTCCGAAGGAGATGTGATAATTGGTATAGCGTCATCTGGACCACATTCTAATGGATATTCCTTAATCAGAAAGATTTTAGAAAAAGAAAGAATTAGTCTCACTGAGGATTTTAAAGGGAGAACATTTGCAGATGTTTTAATGGCGCCAACAAAGATATATGTAAAAACAATTTTAGATTTAGTAGAAAAAATTGAAATTCGTGGACTTGCACACATAACAGGTGGTGGAATTTATGAAAATATTCCAAGAATATTGAAGCAAAATCAAAAAGCAGTTATCAAAAAAGATTCATGGAATATGCCATCTATATTTCAATGGCTTAAGGAAAAAGCAAATATTAGTGATGAAGAACTATATAAAACATTTAACTGTGGGATTGGTATGGTAGCAATAACAAATCCTAATAATAAAGATGAGGCAATAAGAATTTTAGAACAAAATGGTGAAACTGTATTTGTACTTGGGCAAATAGCCAATAGAGATCTAAATGAACCTCAGTCTGAAATTATTTAGATACTTATGGGTTGCAATATTTTCACTATGCTCATTTAGTGTAGGTGCAAAATCATTTCCGAAGAATTTTCATAGCGAATATCAGCTACTACAAAAAAGCAATAATCTAGGTAGAGTAATTGTCGATTATAATGAAAAAAATAATCAATATGAAATAAAAGCTATAACGAAAGCAGATGGTATTTTGAAACTATTTGGAGATCGAGAAGTTGTCAGTAATGGTCACTTAAGTATAGATGGATTTTCACCAAAAATATTTGAATTAAAGAATAAGAAGAAACCAAAAAAAAATATTTTGGCAGTATTTGATTCGAAAGATAAGCAAGTGAAATTAACGTACAAGCAAGAAACCGAAAGTATTTTACTTAAGGAGAAACATTTTGATGTGCTAACTTATTTATATCAATTTAATTTTGAATCGCTAAGTAAAAAAAATTATGTTTTTGAAGTAGTTGATGGTAAAAAAAGTAGAACATACTTATACAAAAAGGTTAGACGTGAATTTATTAAAACTATTTTAGGAAGTCTGGAGGCAGATGTTTATGAAGGTGAGATAAAAGGAAAAAGTAACTCAATACATTATTTATGGATCTTAAGAGAGCCATATAGAATTCCCTTAAAGATTGAAATTAAAACAGATATTGGGATTAACATAGAGCAAATTTTAGTAAAAACAAACTTATTACCAGTTAAATAAAACAAGATGAGAAACCATATCTTAATATATGGAATATTTATTTCAATTGCGATACATTTTATATTCTTATCAAATATAAAATTTAATATTAAAAATGATCTAGGTCTTCAAATTCAATTAGTCCAACTACCTCCAGAAGTTATTAAAGATAATTTGAACCCACAGAAAAATATAAATAAAGAAGTCAGGGAAAAACAAAGAAAAGAAAGTTCAAAAAGTAGAGTGGATGTAAAAGAAGAAAAAATATATTGTGAATTATGCGAACCGGTTAAAGAAATCGATGAGCCTAACGAAGAGATAATATATGGCGATTCAATAAAATCTATTGAAATGATTTATAACGTTCTTCATGATCTTGGTCCAAATAAGGGGGCAATAAGTAAAATAAAGCCATTTGGGGGTGATGGACAATTTATCATCGAAAATAAAAAGAATTCAGTTGTAAAAGTTGGTAATTTAGCAATTACTTATATAGTTAATAAAAATAATTATGAAATTTATTATAAAGCTAAGGCAGAAGGAATAAGTGCATTCTTTTATTCAAAACCATTAATACAAAAGAGTAGAGGATCAATAGATGCATCAGGATTGAGGCCAGACTATTATTTATATAGACATGGGAAAAAGAAATCATCAGAAGCATTTTTTGACTGGAAAGATAAGACTCTAACTATAAAGAGGAAGGAAACTACCAATAAGTATGGTTTAATAAATCAGGCGCAGGATCAACTAAGTTTTATGTTCCAATTTATGTTCCTAGATCCATTAAATAAAATGCAAATACCAATAACTAATGCTAAAGTTTTTAAAATTTATAATTATCACTATATTGATGAAGTTAATATAGATACTAAATTAGGTAATCTTGATGTTCTACATGTAGCAAAATTTAATTATCAGAGTCCGGAAAGAATTGATTTGTGGTTAGCAAAAAAATATGGGTATTTACCGGTGAAAATAGCAATTACTGAGGGTGACTTAAGTTCCATTATTCAAAAAATAGAAACTCTAAAAATAAAGAAAATTAATGAATAAAATAATAATAAAAGCATGCTCAGAAATTTTAAAAGAACATTTTCTATATTCAGGGCCTGCTGATCGTCAATTAAGTATGTTTTTCAAAAACAATCGGCATCTTGGAAGTCATGATAGATCAGATCTTTCAGAATTATATTATGGTGTAATTCGAAATAGACGCTATTTAATTGAAAATATAAGTGAAGAAAATCCGAGAAAATTAGTTTTGATTTATATGATGTTAGTTCTGGGTAAAAGTATAAGAGAACTATCTAATATTGTTGATGATCAAGATTTAACATGGCTTAAGGAGCAAAAAGCTAATAAAACTAACATAGAGGGGTGGGCTTCAAAGCTAAGCATGCCTGATTGGCTTTGGGAAAACTTATTAGAGCAATATGGTAAACAATCAGCAATTAGCTTAGCTAAGAGTCTTTTAAGCCCAGCTAATCTAAACTTAAGAGTTAACTTGCTAAAAGAAAAAAGTATTTCAAAAGTTATTGACGATTTAATTATTAGCTTTCCAGACTTAAAAGATAAAATAGTTAAAACTAATATATCCCCCATATGTATTTCTTTGCCTAGAGGAACATCAATTCAACGGGATAATTTATTTTTAGATGGAATAATTGAAGTTCAAGATGAAGGAAGCCAAATATTATCATTCTTAGTAAATCCAAAACGAGGCTCTATGGTCGCAGATTTTTGTGCGGGGGCTGGAGGGAAAACTTTAGCCATCTCTGCAATGATGAAAAATACTGGCAGATTGTACGCTTTTGATATTTCAGATAATAGATTAGCAAATTTGAAAAAAAGGTTAAAAAGATCAGGGGCGTCAAATATTATGTCCCATAAAATAATGCATGAAAACGATACAAAGATAAAAAGATTACGTGGAAAGTTTGATAGAGTTCTTGTTGACGCTCCTTGCACTGGGCTAGGTACTTTAAGAAGAAACCCAGATTTGAAATGGAAGCATTCACTTAAATCATTGGAAGAATTAAATATCAAGCAGAAGCTAATAATTAATGCGGCATCTAAATTATGCAAAGTTGGGGGATGTCTAGTTTACGCTACATGCAGTTTGTTAAAGCAAGAGAATGAGTCAGTAGTAGAAAATTTTCTTTTAGAAAATCAAAATTTTAGGGTGGTATCACCAGATTCAATTTTATTAAAATATGATATACCATTGAAATCAGATCAATATATAAAGCTTAGACCTGATGAACATAAAACTGATGGCTTTTTTGCAGCAATACTTAGAAAGGTTTGAATAAATGAATATCAATAAATTAATTTTTATGGCAGCTTTTGCCGGAATTTTATTAGGTCTAATAATTAAATTTTTCCCGAATTTATTTTTTGTGGATTATTTGTTAGTAGTAACCGATCTATTAGGTAAGATTTTCATAAAAAGCTTGAAGATGATTTTAGTGCCTTTAGTTTTTTTCTCTATTATTGTCGGAGTTTCTAATTTAGGAAGAGGAAAAAATTCAAGTCTAATCTGGAAATCTACGTTTTTATATTTTATTACAACTATGTCAATTGCAATTATCTTAGCATTGGTTGTTATGAATATTGTTCAACCCGGCGTTGGACTAAGCATTGATTCTTGGCAATCAGTCAATGTTGAAGTGTCAAACACAATGACAATACCAGAATTTTTTAAACAATTTTTATTGAGCTTGTTTGAAAACCCTTTTCATTCACTCGCTTCTGGAAAGATACTTCCACTAATTGTTTTCTCTATCATTATTGGTATTGCATTAAACGATAAGAAAGATAAATTTACGGCTGCTAAAAATGTTTTTACCAGTCTTTATGAGGTAATGCTCAAAATCGTTCACTGGTTAATGCTGTTTGCTCCATTAGGAATATTTGCTCTTTTAGTCAATATGATAGTCAGTCAGGATACTGAACTATTCTCTCAATTAGGCATTTTTATTTTTACCGTAATATTCTTAATTATGTTTCATGGGGTAGTGATTTTGCCAACTATTCTATATTTATTGACTAAAATCTCACCATTTCATTTATGGAGAGAGGGAAAGCCAGCATTTATTACAGCATTTGCTACTAGCTCAAGTGCGGCTACCCTTCCAATTACACTGAGCATTGCTAATAATAATTTTAAAACCTCAAAAGGAGTATCTAATTTTGTACTTCCTTTAGGCGCTACGATGAATATGGATGGCACTGCATTATATGAAGCAGCAGCTGCATTATTTATAGCAAATTTAGTTGGAATGGATTTATCATTAGCTCAACAACTTATATTATTCTTTACTGCAATGGTTGCATCAATCGGCGCTCCTGGCATTCCGAGTGCTGGAATGGTCACTATGGCCATGGTTTTACAGGTTTTAGGCTTACCCTTGGAGGCGTTAGCTATACTCCTACCTATGGATAGATTAATTGATACATTTAGAACGACAATCAATGTTGAAGGTGATTTAGTGGGAGCACTAATTGTTGATAAAATTACTAAGCCTTAGATTTAATTTTCTTTTTTTCAATAAACCCTATAGATAAAGAATAAGCGGCAGGTATTACAATCAATGTCAGCAATGTAGAAGAGATCATTCCTCCAATTACAGCAATAGCTAGCGGTCCATTTGATTCAGATCCAGCACCGTAACCCAAAGCAGCAGGAAGTAGGGCTAATATAAGCGTAAGTGAAGTCATTAGAACTGGACGAAGACGAATAGGGCATGCTTCTAAAAGTGCTCGGTCTGTTTTTTTACCCGATTCTTTTAATTGATTTGTCATATCCACCAATAAAATAGAATTTTTTGCCACAAGTCCAATTAAAAGAACCATCCCAATCATTGAATAAATATTAAGACTATTTCCAGTAATCCACAATAAGAATATACCGCCAATTACAGCTAATGGCTGAGCCAACATGACTATTAGCGGCTGAAAAAATGAGTTAAATAAACTCGCCAACACCATATAAAGTAATATTGTTGCGAGAATAAAAACAAAAATAACGTTACTCATTGTCTTCGCAAACTCTTTAGCTTGCCCTTCTAATTGAATTGAATATTCTCCTGGAAGAATATCTTTGCTAACTTTTTTGATTAATTTAACGGCTTCACCAAGAGATATTGTTGGGTTTGAATAAAAGTTTGATGAATATTGTAAATCTTGACGACCCATAACTGCAGGGCCAAGTTCTTGGTGGAAAGATGCTATCGTATCAAGCCGAATTAATTTACCAGATTTACTTCTTAAATATATTTTATTAAGATCATTCAACTTTTCGAACGACCCTTCTTTTGCTTTCATTCTAATATCATACCTATGACCATCGCCTGGTTCATCATTAAATCTAGCAACATCTAATCCATTACTTAGGACAGAAATTGCTTCAGCAATATCAGCAGCAGTAATTCCAAAACTTGAAGCCCTTTCTCGATCAATATCTAAAATCATTTGAGGAAGGTTAAGTTGCAAATTGAGATCAATTCTTCCCAATCCTTCATTTTCAGACAATTTTATCAATAGCTCATCACTCAAAGTAGCTACCTTTTCGATACTTGGACCCGTAATTGAAAACTGTAATTTTTCTGAACGTCTACCACCAGCAAATGAAACGCCTGAAGGAAATGCTTTAACACCAGCAAGTCGATTAAAGTCAATTCTCATTCTCGCCATAATTTGAGATTGCGATAGCGATCTTTGATTTTTTTCTTTTAGCCTAACGCTAATAAAGCCGCTGTTAACTTGCCCTCGACTACCCAATCCAATTGACGAGAAGACGCTAGCAGTATAGTCATCATACTGATTAATAATATTCTCAATCTCTAATAATTTACTGTAGGTATAGTCCATATTAGAACCTAGTGGAGTTTTAAATCTGACTGTAAAACGACTTTCATCTTGTTCAGGGACTAATGTTTTTTCGACTTTTGAAAAAAGAACGCTACTTGCAATCACTATGATAAGGCTTGAAATTAAAACTTTTAATCGATTAGATAAAGTCCAGGTCAAAATTTTCTTATAATTATTATCCAATTTTTCAAAGAAACTATCCAAACCTCTCAGCCAATAAACTTCTTTTTCTTTCATTGCTAGAAACTTTGAGCACAACATAGGGGTTAATGTTAATGAAATAATTAATGAGACTAGAACTCCGGCTGTAACAACTATTGCAAAGGATTCAAAAAAACGTCCAATAATTCCATCCATAAAAATAACTGGGGCAAAAATACATACCAAAGCTAACGAGGAGGCTAGGACTGCAAATACAACTTCTTTGCTTCCATTGATAGCAGCATTAAAAATATTTTTATCAATATGTTTTTGATGTCGAAAAATATTTTCAAGAACCACAATCGAGTCATCAACCACAACGCCGATTAAAAGAATTAGTGCAAGTAAGGTCATACTATTAAAAGTAAAGCCATAAAAATACATGACTGCAATCGACCCAAAAAGAGAAATAGGAATCGCAATGGCAATGATGAATGTAGAGCGAAGAGATTTTAAAAAGAATAATACAACTAAAGCTGCTAATAAAGTACCTTCAAGAATATGATTTTGTAAGGCCTTGACCATAGACTTAATATAAATTGAATCGTCAGTTGATACCTTCAACTCCAAACCTGGCGGCAAGCTAGGTTTGATTTGAGTTTTAATTTTTTCTTTAATTTTATTGATAATATCAACAGTATTAGAATTAGCTACTTTTATAATGCCAAGACCAATGGATGGTTTATTATTATGTCGTGCAGTTTGTCTATAATCATCTAAACCATCTTCAACTTCAGCGATATCATCAATCTTAATTGGCCCACCATCACGATAAGCAACAATCATTTTCTTTAAACCATCGATTCTATGGAACTCTAAATCTAGTTTAAACATTTTTTCTGATTGAGCTCTTACAAGAAATCCACCAGGTAGCTGAACATGCTCTCGATTGAAGGCAGTAACTAGATCATTAGCAGTTATCTTTAATGCAGCCATTTTTTCAGGGAGTAAGTTAATTCTTATAGTTCGATCTCTTCTTCCTCCTAATGTGACATAGCCAACACCATCGACTGTTTCTAATTTTTTCTTTAAAATATTATTGGCATAAAGATTTAATTGTTGAATAGTTCGGTCGCCAGTTAAGCCTAGCCACATAATCGCACTTGCATTTGTTTCAACTTTTCGAACGACTGGAGGCACAATATCGTCGGGTAGTCGCCTAGCCAATCTGCTCACCTTAGATTGAATTTCATTAAAGGCAACTTCAATATCTTTATCCAAGTTAAATGTAACACTTACAACAGATACTCCTGGCGAGGATTCTGATTTAATAGACTCAATACCCGGAGTCGTATTTACAGCTTCCTCTATTAGGTTAGTAATGCTTGAATCAATAATTTCTGGATTAGCACCCTCTAGGGTAGTCGTAACAGTGAGGATAGGAAATTCAATTGTAGGAAATTTATCTAACCCAATTTTTTGGAAGCTAATAATGCCCAATAAGACAAATATCGCAGAGATCATCCAAGCTAGAACATGTCTTCGAATTGAAATTTCAGGTAATGTCATATCTTATTGTGCTGAAATATTAACTTTAGTTTGATCGGTTAAATATCCTGCGCCATCTAGCGCAACTATTTCACTCTGCTCTAAGCCAGAAATAATCTCAATAACACCATTTTGGTTTATACCCATTTTAATAACTCGTTGCTCAACTTTATCCTCGTTGATAACATAAACTACTTGACCTGCAGGTCTTAAAACAACGCTTTGTTCTGGCACAGCTAATCCTTGGCGAGTACTAAATACGATTGTGCCTTTTACGCTTGCCCCAGGTTGCCAGTCTAATTGATTTTCGATATCAGCAATAACATCAATGGATCTGCTATCAGACATTAATTTAGGTTTTAATTCTGCAATTTCAGAGATAATTTCATTTGGTGAGGTAGGACTTTTAAGCCTTATTGGAGTACCAGCTTTTAATTTAGAAACTAATTTTTCAGGGAATGGGATGTGAGCTCGAAGTTTTTTATTATTGATAACTTGAAATACTGGGTCGCCTATTTTAAGAAAATCTCCTATAGATGGAATTTGTTTTTCAATTCTTCCTGAAATTGGAGCATAAATCTTTGTTTTTTCGAAGCTTAATTGTGCAATATCTCTTTTTGACATAGCAACTTTAAGCTCCTCAAAGGTTTCATTTTTTTCTGTCAAGATGCTTTCTAACGCATTCGCAGAAATGAATTTCTTTTCTACCAGTTTCTGATTTCTTTTGTATATTGTCTCTTGATTGGCTAATCTAGTTTGTAGTCGCCTAACTTCTGCCTCCGAGAGAGTTAGTTCGTATTTATAATTTTTTTCATCAATTTCTGCAAGAAGATCTCCTTTAGCAACTAATGATCCAGTTCTTGCATAGAGCTTTATAACCTTTCCTGATATTTCAGCAGAGACAGAAGGGTCGATGATTCCTTTAACTGATCCTATAGCTGTTTCTTTATCTTCAAAAGTGGTTAGGATGACTTTACTGGTAGTTATATAAATTTCTTTTTTAACATTTTTACTTTTAGGCTCGTTATCACCACAAGCTACAATTATAAAAGTCAAAAATACTAAAGTTGAAAATCTTTGTAAATTATTGATCATAAAAATTTTCCGCATTAATTAATTCCCAATCAAAATATGGACCAGGATCTGTTTTTCTTTTAGGTGAAATTTCATTGTGCCCAACAATAGCATTAATAGGATAGTTATTACATAGACATTTTAAGAGATTTATAAGTTTCATATATTGTATTTTTTCAAATGGAAACAAGTCAGAACCTTCAAGCTCTATTCCTATAGAAAAGTCATTACAGTTAGAATTATTGTCCCAATTTGATTCCCCGGCATGCCATGCTCTATGTTTGCAAGCCACAAACTGAATTAATTCACCGTTGCGTTTAATTAGAAAATGGGAGGATACTTTGAGGTTTATAATCTTTTTAAAATAAAGATTTGCATCAGCCTTAAGTTTGTTTGTGAAAAAATCTTCAATAAACGTTCCACCAAATTTGTTTGGGGGCAAGCTGATACTATGAATTACGACCATAGTAATTAATTTATCTTTTGGCCGAGTATCAAAGTTAGTTGATTTAAGAAAATTAGCTTCTTTAATCAAACCATTTTGGCTTAATTCATAAAAGTTACATGATGGTTTCATCTAAATCGCTTATAATCTCAAGAAAGTAATCTATATAGGAAAGTCTAATGGTTTTTGATAGTTTTTGCATTAAATTAGTAGTGTTAGGGGAAAAGTAATGGATTGGGAATATTTTTGCGACTTTGTTATATTTGGTGTTGTTGATAATGGAGTTATGCTAATAGGAGCATTCTTTGGCTTAGGATTAGAAAAGTACCTACCAAGTAAATTACAGGTAGGTTTAGGTGCGGTAATAGGTGCCGGTATTGGTAATGCAGTGAGTGACTTTGCAGGGGGATTAGCTAGTGGAAATTTAGTACTGGCAATTGGCACAGGGTTAGGTTGCTTGATTGCTTTGGTAGCAATACCATTGCTTCATAAACTACAGAAATACTTTAGCAAATAAATACTTTTATTTTAAGAATTTATTGCTGTTTATTTTATGAGCTCATCATTCAAATGGGTTTATGGTTCATAGTCACATTTTTCGTTCTTTTATTATTCGATACTGAGCGGAATTCATTACAGTTTATTTTATGGATATCATCAGGAGTGTACTTTATTTACTCATGGGCACGCGGTGGTCAAACATTAGCAATGAGAGCATGGAAATTAAAATTAACATCCCCTAATGATGCCCTGTGGTTTTATTTTGCAAGATATTTATTAGCATCCATTGGGGCCGCTTTTTTATTCATATCTTTTTTATGGGCAATTTTTAATAAACATAATAAATACCTACACGACTTTATTTTAGGGTCAGAAATTATAGACGTTCGATCTTAAATATCAGATATAAGCCAATTGATAGGAAAATAATAGTTGGTATTAGAGAGCTTATAAATGGCTGCCAATCGTTTAGAAGTCCAATATGTCTCATCATAGTATTGAGAATTTGATACGAAATTCCAATTATAATTCCAAGAAACATTTTTAGATATTTCCCACCTGATCTTTCCTGAAGAAATCCAAATGGAACTGCAAAAATTAACATTACAAGCGGCATAATTGGATGAATTACTTTTTCCCATAGAGCAATTTCATAGCGAGTTACTTTTTGATTGTTTAACTGTAAATAATTAATAAATTTAGCTAAATTAATCGTAGACATTTTTTCTGGCGATATAATTAGCGCATTCATCATTTCAGGCCTAATTAGTGATTGCCAATTACCATTTTCAATATTAGTAGATTTAACTTTTTTCTCACCAAACTCGGTTAATAAAATATTATTTAACTTCCATTGCCCTTCGTCAAACTTACCTTGTTTTGCATTAACAATTGTCCTTAGTTTAAAATCCTTATCAAATTCATAAATGTGAATATCTTCTAGTGTACTATCAGGAAGAACATTTTCAATATTAACAAAGCTTCTTCCATCTTTTATCCAAAATCCGGATTTAAATTCTTGGGAAACAACAGAGTCAGTAGAACTGATTTTTAGTCGCTGTGCATTTTTTTCACTATTAGGGCTAATAAGATCTCCTATGATGAAGGTAAGAAAGCAAAAAAAAAGTCCAACATATATTAAAGAGGTCGCAATTTTTCTAATCGACATACCACTAGATCGCATCACAGTAAATTCTGAATTCTGAGATAGCTCTCCGACTGTGTACATTGAACCAATAAGAACAGCTAATGGGATAATTTCGTAGATATGACCAGGAATACTTAGAACGACATAATTAATAACCTGTATTAACCCATAGCCACCTTTACCAAGGTCATTAATCTCTTGAATAAAATCGAAAAAAGAAAAAAGTGCAATCAAGCCAAGCATTATCATTGAAATACTTATAAGAAACTCTTTATTTAAATATTTTGTTAGTTGAGTCATTTATTTTTTATTGATTATTTTTGGAAATAAAGGAAGGTTATTCGTGCGCCTATAAAGCAAATAAATTGCAATAGTTGCAAAAGATAAGTGAACTGGCCATAGCCCGTATAATATTTTTGTATTGCCAATAGAAACAATACTATGAGAAACCCCTAACAGATTGTTATAAATAACAAATAATAATAAAGCCGCAATAATATTTGCTGATCGACCTGATCGAGGATTGATAACACTTAATGGTATTGCGAGGAGGACTAATAGTAAAGATGATAGAGGCAATGAAATTCTCCAATACAATTCAGCTTTATACCTACTTGAGTTTGATGCTAAAAGCTCTAAAGTACTTTTTGCCTCATAAACCTCACCAACTGATATTATTTTAGGTGCTTCTTTTTCAATAAGTACACCATATTCTTGAAAGTAAGTGGTTGAAAACTCTTGTGAATTAGGTCGTCCTTCATATCGCTTACCCTCTTTCATTACTATATAATCTTCACCTTTATCATTCTTTATTCTTTCTCCTTTATTGGCAACGATTACCCCAACCTTTCCATTTTGAATAGATTGCACAAAGATATTTTTAACAAGATTACCAAGCTCACTAAATCCTTCAACATAGAAGATACGATTATCTGATTTTGATTCTTTGAAAATACCAGGTGTGATAGTTGCTAATTCATCTCTACTTTTCAACCCTGTCTTAAATTCTTCTGCCTTATAAACCGCCCAAGGGCTTATATAAAAAGAGAGCGCTGCGATTAGAGTGATAATAGGTAGGCTAAACATAATGATTGGTTTAATGAGGTTTGATAGCCCTAATCCAGAACTGAACCATATAACCATTTCACTGTCCTTATACCATCGTGTTAAAGTCATCAGGACAGTTAAAAATAGAGTTAATGAAAGCAGCAAGGGTAAATGTTTGAGCAAATTAAAAACAAGAATGGTGTCGATTGCATCATTAGGTATAATGCCTTTTGCGGCTAAACGGAAAATATATACGGACCTCTGCGCGATAACTACACCAGACAGAATTACAATAGTAGTTAATGAAGTATAAAATAATTCTTTGGTTAAAGACGTTTTAAGTAGCATGACTTTAAATTTTTGCTTTCAATATTAAAGGATATATTAAATGAAATTCACCATAAAAACAGATTTAATTACCAAGATACCAGCTGATATTATCACATTGGCAGTCAATGATAAAAACCAGATCTTATGTAGCAAGCAAATAGATGCTTTAACATTGAAACATTTGAATAATATTCTAAAGCTAGGCGATCTTCCTGAAAGAACTAGCTCAACTTTGTTAGTTCATGGCGCTGCCAAATATTCTAGAATCATCTTATTAAGAGTCGGGATTCATGCAAATTTAACCCCTAAAGAATTTTTTAAAGGGATAGTTAGTGTATCTAATGAGCTAAACAGTATAAATTTTACGAAAATTATATTACCAATCGATCAATTTGTTAATAAATTAATAAGCGAACAAGCTGTAACTGAATATCTTGTCAGAGCTATGGTTGATCAAAGCTATATAATAAACTCTTTAAAAACTCAAAATAAGCTTAAGCCTGCAAACTTCCAAGTTTACCTTCATGCAAATCAATCAGCTACAAAAGATATAAAACAGGGGCTTAAGAATGGCCAAGCTATTGCTAAAGGTGTAAATCTTACAAAAGACCTTGGTAACTTACCGCCAAATATCTGTACGCCAACTTTTCTTGCTAATGAAGCAAAAAAACTAGCACGTGAATACAAAATGAAGGTAGACGTACTAGAACAAAAGCAAATTGAGAAGTTAAAAATGGGCTCTTTTCTGGCAGTAGCGAAAGGAAGTAGAGAAGCCCCTAAATTTATAGTTCTAGAGCATAAGAAAGGAGCAAAAAATAAGAAACCAATAGTATTGGTAGGAAAGGGAATAACATTTGATGCGGGTGGCATATCAATTAAGCCTTCATCAGATATGGACGAAATGAAATATGATATGGGTGGTGCTGCAACAGTTTTAGGTGTAATGAAAACAGTAGGAGAATTAAATTTACCTTTAAATATAATTATGGTTGTGCCAACTTGTGAAAATTTACCCGATGGAAATGCAGTAAAACCTGGAGATATAGTTACAAGTATGTCTGGCCAAACTATAGAGGTTCTTAATACTGATGCTGAAGGTAGATTAATATTATGTGATGCTTTAACTTATTCAGAAAGATTTAAACCTGAAGTTGTTATTGATGTTGCAACTCTAACTGGCGCATGTGTGATTGCATTAGGCCACCATGTTTCTGCAGTATTTAGTAATTATGATCCATTAGCCGATGAATTGAAGATTGCTGGTGAAACGGCATTGGATCAAGTATGGCAGATGCCAATGTGGGACGAGTATCAACCTCAACTAAACAGTAATTTTGCAGACATGGCAAACATTGGTGGACGAGCAGGTGGAAGCATAACAGCCGCTTGTTTTCTATCAAGGTTTGCCAAAAAGTATAATTGGGCCCATATAGATATTGCTGGAACTGCATGGAAGTCTGGAAAAGAAAAAGGCTCAACTGGCCGTCCAGTAAGCTTATTGAGTCAATTTCTTATTATGCGCACTAAAAATTAATTGGCTATTAAAGACAGATATTCTTCTTTAGTTAAATAATTATTTTTATCAATCTCATTATTAAGAGCTACTCTACATAGCCATACTTCATGAGGGTTTGCATTTATTTTTTCAGGGTTGCTTACGATATCTGCATTAATAAGAATAATTTCACCATTTTCTGGAGCAACAATATCTGATGCAGTTTTGACAGATTCAATAGATCCTATTGATGAATCTATATTAAATTTCTTCCCCAGTACTAAGTCAACGTAAACAATATCTCCTAACAAGTCTTGGGCAAAATTTGTAATACCCAGAAGATACTCATTCTCCTTAAAGGGTTTTATCCATACATGTTCTTTTGTGTAAAATAAACCATCAATGTAATTCATTTTTTCTCCAACTATAATTTAATCAAATAAATAGGGCAGCAATTTAATTTTAAAGTGACAAATAAAATTAAACTGTATATCATCATGTGGAGTTAAAAAAATCAAGGAAATTAGTGAATTTATATTTAAAAAGTATCGTATTGTTTTTATTTTTATTTTCACCGTTCTCCCATCTAAGCTTCGCAAAAGACTCTCTTTCTTCCAAACAGCCAAGTCTCTACGTAAAAAATAGTAAAAGTTTAAAAGTTAGGTCACTAAAAGCTATTGTAGTAAATCAAAATACTGGCGAGGTTATATATGAGAAGAATGCAGATGTAAGAGCATCGATAGCATCTTTAACTAAATTAATGACTGCTATGGTAGTTCTTGATTCTGGGCTAGATCTTAATAAAGAAATTAAACTAACAAAAGCTGATATTGATAGAGTGAAGCGAACAACCTCAAGATTACCAATCGGAACTAAATTAACTAAATATGAGCTGCTCAAGGCAGCTTTAATCTCTTCTGATAATAGAGCTGCATTCGCTTTAAGTCGGTCTTACCCATCTGGGAGAAAAGGATTTATAAATGCAATGAATGTCAAAGCAATTCAGTTGGGAATGCAAAACAGTCAGTTTCGCGATCCAACAGGGCTTGATAAGAGAAATATCTCCACTGCAAAAGACTTACTAAAGTTAGTCAGAGCAGCATATCAGTATTCAGTAATTAGAGATTTAACAACTACACCATCCGAAAGCATTAAAATTGGTAGAAAAAGAAATAGTATTGGCTTTAACAATACTAACCCTCTCGTTAGAAAAGGCGTATGGGATATTGGGCTATCTAAAACTGGTTTTATAAGGGAATCAGGACGATGTTTAGTATTGCAAACAATAATAAATGATGAGCCAATAATTATTGTTTTATTGAACTCTTATGGTAAATTAACCCGCTTTGCTGATGTTAAAAGAATTAGAAATTGGATGAACAAATTGAATAAAAAAGCAACCTAGATCACCCCTCCTTTTTTACTTTTTTTTTCTTTACTGTTTTTTTCTTTACTGTTTTTTTCTTACTTTGCTCCTCTATTTCTTTCTTTGATAACAGAGCTAAAGACTTTTCAAGACTAATTGATTCAGGATCAACATTTTTTGCAATGTTTACTTTAATCAAGCCTCTTTGGATATAGAAGCCAAATCGACCTTTGTAAATATCAATTGACCCTTTGTTATCTGGGTCATCACCAATTTTCCTAATCGGCTTCAAAAGCTCAATAGCTCTCTCTAGAGATATTTTAAACAAGTCTTCTTCCTTGGGAATAGATTTAAATTTCCCGTTATGATTTACATAGGGACCAAATCTCCCAATATTTGCAATAATTTTTTTACTAGTGTCGGGGTGTGCACCTAACTCTTTCGGCAATGACATTAGCTTTAAAGCAATTTCCTCGTTGAGGTCCGCTAGTGCGATATCAGTCGGAATAGTAATTCTTTTCGGCTTAATTTTTTTATCTTCATCTTGTTCGCCTAATTGGAGATAAGGACCGTAAGGGCCTATTAATAGCAATATATTTTTATTAGTTTCTTTGTCTATAGTTATTACTTTTGGCTCTTGAGGTAAATCTCCATTAGAGCTTCTTGTAAAGTCGCAATCTGGATAACCAGAGCAAGCTACAAAATTTCCTCTTCGACCAAGTTTAGAAAGAAGAGGTTTTGCACATTTTGGACAATCCTCATCAATTGATTTTTGAGTTATTTTAGATCGATCTAGGTCTTTTTTTTCATTAACTTGTTTATCAAAATCTTTCCAAAAATTAGCTAAAACTGATAACCATTGTTTTTTGTCAGCTGCAATGTCATCCAATTGGGATTCTAATTGAGCTGTGAAATCATAATCAACATAATGGGAGAAATGTTCAGTCAAAAAGTCGTTTACTACTTTTCCGACGTCAGTGGGCATAAATCTTTTTTTCTCAAGAAGAACATACTCCCTCTCTTGAAGCGTTGAAATTATACTCGAGTAAGTTGAGGGGCGACCAATTCCATATTCTTCTAAGGTCTTAACAAGGCTAGCCTCTGAATATCTAGGCGGGGGTTCGGTAAAGTGTTGATCACCTTTTATTTTTTCAATATCTAATATTTCACCTACTTCTAAAGGTGGGAGGGTTGATGAACTCTCTTTTTCATTAGCATGCTCATCTTCATCTTCCATATAAACTGACATAAATCCTGAAAATTTCAATGTTTGACCAGAGGCCCTAAAAATACTTTCACCTTTACCAATTTCAAGATCAACACTGACAGCGTCAAATACTGCTGGAGTCATTTGGCATGACAATGTTCTTTGCCAAATCATTTCATAAAGTTTAAATTGCTCATCGCTAAGATATTTTTTTAAACTAGCAGGGGTCCTGCTTACATCTGTTGGCCTAATTGCTTCGTGTGCTTCTTGGGCATTCTTCGATTTAGTTTTGTATCCAATAGCTATTTTAGGGAGATACTCTGGGTCATAATTGACTTTTAGGTAAGCACGAATTTGTTGAATGACATCGTTCGATAAAGTCATCGAATCAGTTCTCATATATGAAATAAGCCCAACCGTCTCACTTCCTGTATCAATACCTTCGTATAGTTTTTGCGCAGTAATCATAGTTCTTTTTGTCGTAAACCCAAGCTTTCGAACTGCTTGTTGTTGAAGTGTCGATGTTGTAAATGGAGCAGAAGGATTTCTCAATCGTTGTTTTTTATCAACTCTAGATACCCTTGTTTTACCAGCACTTTTTAAAAGTAATTCACCAACAATCTTCTCACTTTGTCTTTTATCAGTAACAGTAAATTGTTCAATTTTTTTATTATCTAAAAGATATAATTTGGAGGAAAATTGAGATTGTTTTTTCTTTGCTTCCAAGTGCAAAGTCCAATATTCTTTTGAATCAAACTTTTCAATTTCAGCCTCACGCTCCATTATTAATCTTAGTGCAGGACTTTGAACTCTTCCTGCAGATAGTCCATAGCGAATCTTTGACCATAATAGTGGTGAAAGATTGAAGCCTATTAGGTAGTCTAAAGCTTGCCTTGACTGTTGAGCCCTTACTAATGCTAAAGCTATATCTCTTGGTTTTTCAATAGCTTCAATAATTGCTGATTTTGTTATTTCTTGAAATACAACTCTTTTAATTACTTTATTTTTTAATAATTTCTTTTCGTTTAAGATTTCAGAAATATGCCATGCTATAGCCTCTCCTTCTCTATCAGGATCTGTTGCAAGAAGAATCTCATCACATTTTTTCGCTGCTTTTGATATTGCATCCATATGCTTTTTATTTCTATCAATAAGAGCATATTTCATTTCAAAACTTTTTGTATCAATTCCTTCTGATTTTGGAAGAAGATTTCTGATATGTCCATATGATGCTAGAACTTCAAATCCAGCTCCTAAGTATTTGGATAATGTTTTTGCTTTCGAAGGAGATTCAACTATGAGTAATTTTGTCATTATTGTATTTTAAATTTACACTGGTAAAAATTATGCATGATAAGGATAAAGTAGGAACTATTCAAGTAAATCACCGATAAATATAAAAGTATAATTAGTGAGCGAATATTCCGTTACTCAACTATTTAATCGCTACTGAAGGATCTACCTCCATCTACATTTAATATTTGTCCGGTAATAAAGGGTGAATTTAGTAGTAAGAATTCAACTGCTTTTGCAATATCGTCTGCCTCACCAACTTTCTTTAGCATAGTTTCAGATATAACTTTATTACGATAATCCCCATCAAACTCATTGGAATTATCTGGCCATAAAATAGGACCTGGAGCAATTGCATTCACTCTAATTTTAGGCCCAAGTTCTTTTGCAAGTGATTTGGTAAGCGTGGACAATCCTGATTTGGCAATTGAATAGATAATATATTTTTCTTTGGGATTTGTTATGTGCGCATCAGTAATATTAATTATAGAGCCATTAGTGAGCTCTAAAAAAGGTACAGCTTCTTTAGATAAGAAAAGGGCAGCTTTAAGATTACTCCCAATAAGATCATCCCAATTTGATTCATCAATTTCATTAATACTGGTCCGATAGTATGATGATGCATTATTAACAAGGAAATTTAATTGACCGAAAATATTAATAGCCTTATTAATAATCAATGAATAATTATTTGAATTTAACAGATCAGCTTGAATCGTAGATGCAGAATCTTTACGGATGCTGTTTAGCTCATCTTTAAGCAAAGTTGCTTCTTTAGCCGAGTTTTTATAATGAATGATAATATCAATATTAGCTTTATGGAGCCTGCGGCATATAGCTGCACCAATCCTTTTAGCACCGCCAGTAATTATTGCAACTTGTTTTTTTTTATTCATTTTCTGTTTAAGTTATTATTTAAAGTTATTATAATCACTCAATACGAACAAATTGCCAACACTAAATTTAATTTGTAACTTGAAAGATATCTACTTTTTTAATTTTTTACTCTGAGTTTTTAATGAAGAAATCTATAATCAGGCCTATCAGAAGTTATGTTTTAAGACAGGGAAGACTTACTAAACATCAAGCAGAAGGAATCAAGATTCATTCACCTCTGTTCGCTATCCCATTCAATGATGATGCTATCAATTGGGATAGTATTTTTAGAAATAACGGAAAGAAAATTATTGAAATAGGTTTTGGTATGGGTCATACAACTGCTGAGATTGCTAAAACTTTGCCTGACTCCAATTTTGTTGCAATTGATGTCCATTCGCCTGGTGTTGGAAATCTTTTAAATAAAATAAAAGAGAATGAGTTGAGTAACTTGAAAATTATTCAGCATGATGCGGTTGAGGTGCTAGAAAAAATGGTATTAGATGAAAGCCTAGATGCTATACATATTTTTTTTCCAGACCCGTGGCATAAAAAACGGCATAATAAAAGAAGGTTAATTCAAGAACCTTTTCTAGAGTTGGTTGGTAGAAAATTAAAAAAAGAGGGGTATGTTCATGTAGCCACCGATTGGCAAGATTATGCTGATTGGATAATAGCGTGTTTTAAGAAAAATAAAATATATAAGTCAATGACTAGTGATTTCTCTAAAAAACCTTCATACCGACCTAAAACAAAATATGAAGATAGAGGAATTAATTTAGGACATCAAGTTTGGGATATTATTTTTATTAAGGATTAACCAATTCTGAATAACATCATCTGCCTCCTCAATACCCCTTTTCTTTAAACTAGAGAATAGCTGAATAGTACATTTAGTTTGGTATAAGTCAGCCCATTTAGTTTGAACTATTTTTTTTACATCAGAAAGAGTTCTAAGTGATTTGTCTTTTGATAGCTTATCAGATTTTGTAAGCAGTATATGGATTGGCTTTTGTCTCGGAGCAAACCAATTAAGCATTTGAATATCAAGAGTTGTTAAAGGCCTTCTGATATCCATGACTATAACAAGACCAGATAAACTATTCCTTTCCTGAAGGTATCTGGGTAGTGTTTTTACCCAATGATCCTTCATGGCACCTGGAACCTTTGCATATCCATAGCCAGGAAGATCAACTAATGACATATGCTCCCCAATACTAAAAAAGTTTATCAATTGAGTTCTGCCTGGTTGTTTACTGACATAGGCAAGCCGATTTTGTTTGCTTAAAGAATTGATTGCACTGGATTTTCCTGCATTTGATCTTCCAGCGAATGCAATTTCAATTCCTTCGTCAACAGGAAGCTCATCAAAGTGATTTACTGAAATAACAAACCTAGCATTTTGTAAAAAAGCCATTTTTTCCCCTTTAGTCTCGAGTTAATGCTATCACGTTGTGCTTATTTTAGTTAAAATGTAGCCCCTTAAGGAATTAACTTCGGAGCCCTAATGATAAGAATTATTCAGTTTGTTAGTTTGATTATAGTTTTTTTTAGTTTTACAGCTATTGCTGGAACAAAGCTTTCTTCATCAGAACTAGTCAGTACAAAAAAAATTATTAATAATTTATGTATTGCTTGCCATGCAATTGACGGTAATAGTGTAGTTACAGTTAATCCAAAATTAGCAGGGCAGCATGCCGCTTATATTACAAAACAACTTAATAATTTTAAAAGTGGGTTGAGAGAAAATGTAGTCATGGCTGGAATGGTTGCTAATTTAA
>Ga0209091_10000940_pt1 | contig 26847 bp, 21 predicted proteins | sample ArcticOcean_MG_C_6_FD_187438 | JGI IMG/M metagenome (GOLD analysis project Ga0209091, IMG submission 187438) | Marine microbial communities from western Arctic Ocean - ArcticOcean_MG_CB8_128 (SPAdes) (version 2) | ecosystem: Environmental > Aquatic > Marine > Oceanic | place: Arctic Ocean...
GGGTAGGTGATTTAGCTTTAGCAGGGCTGAAGGAACGGAGTCTTGACGAAGAAAAATTCTTTGACTCGTTTTTTGAAATTGTTATGGAAAAAGGCCCCTTTGGGTTGCAGGCGCAATTCAAAGATTGAAATGGCAATAACAATGGACCAAAAAAAAATTCACAATTTCACATGGATTCCACTTTTTCTCATTGGCCTTAGTGCTGTTGTACTGGGATTAGGCTGGCTCATTCATCCAGAACCTTGGATGCTGGACCAACCACCCAACGAAGTGTTGCTTCAAACGTCTTTCCATACTTTGTTTGCAGATGATATAAATGCCCATCTTCCGGATTATTTATTAGTTATTTATCGTTTTTTTGGGTGGTGGGTTATCTCTATTGGACTTTTGACTATGACTTACATCCAAGTCACAAAAATGGGAACAGCATTGGCCCGGAATTCAATCTTGGGTGTATTGCTAATTATATTGATTGGTGTTGCATACATGGTTTTAAATTTTATTCCTCTCTCACCCTTTAAGATAGCTCTATATTTGCAATCAGTCATGTGGCTCACCAGCGCTTGTTTTTCTACACAGTTACAAGATTAGTTGTTTGGATTCTCCGTGCGCAGGCACATTTGAGTCCTTAATTTCAGTCCTTAGATTTTGATTGATTCTCTGGATGAACTTCTACTTTACATCTACACTTTTCAGAAAAACTCTGGCCGCCCTATCCGGATTATTTCTCACTTTATTTTTAATTGGACACTTGGTTGGGAATCTCCAGCTGATCATGCTTTCCGGTTCTGCTGCGCAAGAGCAATTCAATGAATATGCCTTTTTCATGACCACTAATCCGTTGGTGAAAATTTTATCCCTTCTCACATATACATCCATCATTCTGCATACAATTTTGACAATATTTCTTGCCATACAATCCAAAAACGCCCGTCCTGTGGATTATGCTGTCTCATCGGGAGCCGAGAATAGTAGTTGGGCATCCAGGAACATGCCGTTATTGGGGGTGCTTGTTATGGTATTTATTGCGATTCATATGAAAAGCTTTTGGTATGAAATGCATTGGGGAGAAGTGGGAAATGACCCTTGGGGTAACCAGGATCTTTATACGGTTACTGTCACGGCCTTTCGGGAAGTGTGGTATACTGCATTTTATGTGTTCAGCATGATAATTCTCGGGTTCCATTTAAACCATGGTGTTGCATCAGCATTTCAAACGCTCGGGCTTAAAACACAAAAGTATCTTTCTCCAATCGAGAAATTTGCCGGCGCATTTTCAATTCTTGTTCCGGTAGCATTTGCAAGTATTCCAATCATCCTTTATTTACAGAGCCTCTGATGTTGGAAAGCAGAATTCCAGACGGCCAGCTCATAGATAAATGGACGAATTATAAATCAAGAGTCCCATTGGTGAGTCCATCGAATAAACGTCGATTGGATGTCATTGTTATTGGAACCGGTCTCGCTGGTGCATCCGCCGCATCATCAATGGCAGAAATGGGGTACAATGTAAAAACATTCTGTTTTCAGGATAGCCCCCGCCGCGCTCATTCAATTGCTGCGCAAGGCGGGATCAATGCCGCAAAAAATTATCAGAATGACGGTGATTCTGTTTACCGTCTTTTTTATGATACCATCAAAGGTGGGGATTATCGTTCCAGAGAAGCCAATGTTTATCGGCTGGCAGAAGTGAGTGCAAATATTATTGACCAATGTGTGGCTCAGGGTGTGCCTTTTGCCCGGGAATATGGTGGTACATTAGACAATCGTTCTTTTGGTGGTGTCCAGGTATCCAGAACCTTCTACGCTCGAGGACAAACTGGACAACAGCTCTTACTTGGCGCCTATAGTGCTTTAAGTCGACAGATCGCCAAGGGCAGTGTTACTATGTATAATAGACATGAAATGCTGGATATAGTAAAAATTGATGGTAAAGCCCGCGGTGTAATCGTCCGTAATTTGATGACTGGAGAATATGAGCGCCATTTTGGCCATGCTGTCGTTTTAGCTACTGGGGGATATGGGAATGTTTTTTACCTTTCAACCAATGCCATGGGTAGCAATGTAACCGCAGCGTGGAAAGCCTATAAGAAAGGCGCTATGTTTGGGAATCCATGTTTCACACAGATTCATCCAACCTGCATTCCGGTCTCCGGAGATTATCAATCTAAATTGACACTCATGTCTGAATCTTTGCGGAATGATGGCCGGATATGGGTTCCCAAGAAGAAGGGAGACGATCGTCGCCCACGAGATATTCCGGAAGATGAGCGTGATTATTATTTAGAACGACGTTATCCAGCATTCGGGAATCTTGTTCCCAGGGATGTTGCGTCTCGCGCAGCCAAAGAACGATGTGATGAAGGATTTGGAGTTGGACCAACCAAACTTGCCGTATATCTCGATTTTAAAGATGCGATTAAACGGTTAGGTCAGGATGTGGTGAGTGCCAGATATGGAAACTTATTCCAGATGTATGCAAAAATTACAGGCGACGATCCATATACAACGCCCATGCGAATATATCCAGCTGTCCACTATACCATGGGTGGACTCTGGGTAGATTATAATCTGATGACTACCATTCCCGGGCTTTATGCTATTGGCGAATGTAATTATTCAGATCATGGTGCAAACCGATTGGGGGCATCTGCATTAATGCAAGGATTAGCTGATGGTTACTTTGTCCTCCCTTATACAATAGGTGAATATTTATCCAATGATATTCGCACACCGGCCATTCCTACAGACCATGAAGCATTTGATAAAGCAGAAAAAGATGCACGAGATCGAAATGACCGGTTATTGAATAATAATGGCAGTCGCTCTGTGGAAAGTTTTCATCGTGATTTGGGACATATCATGTGGGAGAATTGTGGGATGACCAGGAACCAAGGAGGACTCACAAAAGCAATCAGTGACATTCAATCTTTGAAAAAAGACTATTGGGAAAAGGTTCGTGTTCCCGGCCGCGATAATATTTTGAATCCAGAATTAGAGAAAGCGGGACGTGTTGCAGACTTTCTGGAATTAGGTGAATTGATGGTTAGAGACGCATTGGACCGGAGTGAATCCTGCGGTGGGCATTTTCGTGAAGAATCCCAAACCGAAGAAGGTGAAGCTCTCCGAGATGATAAAAATTTTACTTTTTCATCCGCATGGGAATATAAGGGTGAAGGAATAGAACCGATACGGAACAAGGAAGAATTAACATTCGACACCGTTCATTTAACTCAGCGGAGTTATAAGTAATGGCAAACTTGAATCTTACGCTTAAAATATGGCGCCAGAATGGACCCAATGAAACAGGAGGATTCAAAACGTATCACATCGCTGGACTCAATCTACATATGTCATTCCTGGAAATGCTGGATGTTCTGAACGAGCAATTAGTAAATACCGATGATGAACCCGTAGCCTTCGATCATGACTGTAGGGAGGGTATCTGCGGAATGTGTTCTATGGTGATCAATGGTCGTCCTCATGGCCCCTTAGATGGAACTACCACCTGTCAACTGCACATGCGTCATTTTAACAATGATGATACTATTACCATCGAACCGTGGCGGGCAAAACCATTTCCTGTTATCAAAGATCTGGTAGTAGACCGAACTCCATTTGACCGCATCATTCAGTCTGGTGGATTTGTATCTATAAACACCGGGAGTGCGCCGGATGGAAATGCCATTCCCATCGGAAAAGAAATTGCAGAAGAGGCTTTTGATGCAGCCGCCTGTATTGGCTGTGGTGCCTGTGTGGCTGCATGTAAAAATGCATCCGCTAGTTTATTTACAGCATCAAAAATATCTCAATTGGCGTTATTACCCCAAGGTCAACCAGAGCGGGAAGAGCGGGTGATTCGCATGGTAAGACAGATGGATGAAGAAGGGTTTGGTCACTGCACAAATACGGGTGCCTGTGAAGCAGAATGTCCAAAAGAAATATCAGTAGATCATATCCGTAAAATGAACTGGGAATACCATCGAGCGAATATAAAGGGATAAAAACTTTTAATGGTATATAAAAAAGCCCCACTCTTTGATAAGCTCAAAGGACGGGGCTTTTTTATTTTTAAATGACGGTTGTTTTTATTTTAATCTGAAATTTACTGGGATAGAGATCCAGACCCCCACGGGTCGCTCCCGTTGTTCTGCCGGATGAAATTTTGTCCTGCGGATGGCCTCCATAGCCGCCTCATCCAAACCTGTATTTGGAACGCCTTTTAAGATCAGGGTTTCTTTCACGCGACCCCTTTCATCAATGAAGGCTTGCACCACAACTACACCTTCAATGCCGGCCTCTTGGGCAATTTCCGGGTAAATAGGCCTAATGGCTGTTTTAGCTCTCGGAGCTAAATCATATGGTATAAAGGCAACCTTAGGACCTGAAGGCGGTGGTGGTGGAGCGTCCATGTTGGAAAAATCATCAAAATCCAATTCGTCTAAAGTGAGATCGTCAGCAATGTCTTCATCATCTGAAGGGACAGGTATGGAAGGACGTGCGGGTGGGGGCGTATTATCAATTTGCTGGGTCTGGGGAATATCAATATTCTCAATAATAATCTGATCTACATCTTCAAATTCCATGGTGTTCTGAAAGCGGGGAAACATGAGAAAATTCATGATCACAAGCCCAACCCCAATCAACCCGGTAATTCGGATCACGACTGGGTATTTTATTTTCAGCGGATTTATATATTCCATTAATCAACCAGCGTTTTTGTGGAATAATTCAGTTTTAGCGCTTCCACCTTACGAAGATTATTATGAATCTTAGAAATGAGCCCCATTTCTGCTTCTTCGTCTCCTTTTAATGAAACTACGATCTGCGGGTCAGCCACTCTTTTATCATACATGACCAAGGATACATCATCCACACTAAGCAAACGATCATCAATGGAAATGAGACCTTCTTTAGAAACCCATAATTGAACTGTGTGCCGTTTTGATTTCAACTTTTCGATTCGTTTAGCTTTAGGCAGATTCACAGGGAGTCCGGAATGCTCTTTTAATACAGTTGTAACCATAAAAAAGATAAGAAGCATAAAAATAATATCCGGCATAGATGCAGTAGGGATTTCGCTTGAGATTTGTGTTTTACGGGAAAATTTCATTAATTGCTGTTTGCGATTGAGATTCGTTTTGCATCAGCCATTTTCAATTGGTCGATGACACGAACATAATCATTATATGCGGTTTTCGGGTGGGCCTTTACAGAAATAATGAGTTTATCATTTTTCCGAAGTTTTTGTCCTACAACACGATGAATCTGTTCCACACTGATAGGTTCTTCGTCCAAAAGCACTTTCCCCTGAGAATTGATTAGGCAGTTCAGGATGTTTTCTTTTCGGATCTCAATCTCTATATCACCAGGAGGAGGGAGAATGATCCCCAACCCTTTATCCGTATCAATCGTCGTAGTTACGAGGAAAAAGATCAGGAGTAAAAAGGCAATATCTGCCATAGAAGATGTGGGGATTACCCCACCTTTGAATCTGCGTTTTTTGGCCATACGGCTTTAGAATTATTACTTTTTCTGGATTTCTTGTTCGTACAAGTGATCCATGATTTTTATGGACTGTTCTTCCATATCCAATACAAGTTTATCTATTCTGGATACAAAAAGATTTTGACACGTCTGAATAATCATAGCAACGATCAGCCCAAAGGCTGTCGTCAAAAGCGCCTGAGAAATACCACCCGCAACAACAGCAGGCGAAATATCATTAGCAGCTTTGATCGCGTCAAATGCGCTAATCATCCCCACAACCGTTCCGGTAAATCCAAGCATGGGTGCAAGAGTGATGACAGAATTTAACCAGATCATATTTTTTTCAAGAAATGCCATTTCGATTCCCCCAGCATTTTCAATCGCTTTCTCAACATCACCTAAACCACGATGCATTCTGGAAAGACCAGCATGAAAAATCGCAGAAACGGGCCCAGGGGTTTCTGCGCAAACTTGGACTGCAGCTGTTGTACCATTTTCATCGATTGCACTGACAATCTCATCAAAAAAAGATCGCGAGTCTACGGCAGACATCATGAGTGAATAAAATCGCTCAATAGCAAATCCAATCCCAAACAAAAGGGTTATTAGGATCGGCCACATAAAGCTACCGCCTTCTAAGAAATAATGGACCATAAGGTTCCTCCGGTTATAATCTAATTAGATTATGAATATTTTTTGTTTAAAAGACTGTGAATTTAGTTTGATGATTCTAAAAATGCATCAGCTTCATTAAAATGTTTTAAGGTTTCAATTATCTGGTTATCCAATTGCAATCTGATATTTGCTGCTTCATCTTTTCCCCAGATTGCCCCGGCAATTTGACTTTTAATTCTATTGTCGATAAAATTAGAATTTGTTCTTAAAGAATCTTGGATCACATCTATAGAATCTTTTTCAAGATGTACCAGAAAATCATCAAATAATTTCTCTGACACTTCCCATGTGTCCCTGAATTTTATAAATGAATGAAACTCATTTGGGCGTGTAGACGCAAATTCAGATGCAAAATTAAATATGGGTCGTTTAGGATTTCTTAATACTTTTCCTGTTTCCACATTCATGGTGTTTTTATATGGAATATAAACATCAGGTGTAATGCCGCCACCGCCATAAACAACACGTCCCGCTTTTGTACTGTATTTTGGGCGTAGTTCTTTCAAGCTATCAATCTTGGATTCACGATCCGTTTCATACAATTCTCTATAATAAGCCAAGTCATTCCCATTTTCATAAGGTCGCTGAATCAAGCGACCAGAAGGTGTATAGTATCGGGCAATAGTCACTCGAACTGCTGCACCGGAATCCAAGGGCAACTGGCGTTGAACAAGGCCTTTTCCAAAACTTGTTTCACCTACAACAAGTCCACGATCCAAATCCTGGATTGCACCTGAAACAATTTCACTGGCACTGGCAGATCCTCGATTTATCATAACTATGAGTGAAAAATTATCCCAACCTATTTTTGGATTTGATGAAAAGACCTGGTTGGATTCTTTGATTTTTCCTACAGTATAAACTAAGGTATCTTTTGATGTAATAAATTGATCTGATACGGCTGCAGCCTGTTCTAAAAAACCACCGCTGTTTCCACGAAGGTCAAACAACAGGCGCGTCATACCTTGCGATTGAAGTTTTTCTAGGGCGGCTTTGACTTCAGTAGTAGTTGTGGCGGAGAATCGTCGGAGGAAAATATATCCAGTATTTTCATCGATCATAGTAGCGGCGCCCACACTGTAAATAGGTATATTATCTCGAATAATCGTTACATCGAATGGTTTTTGGGCCCCAATTCGACTGATGGTGACGTCAACTTTGGTGCCTTTTCTTCCGCGCAGTTTTTTGAAAACTTCATCCTTGGTGATCTTATATGCATCTTCACCATTGATAGCAATTATTTTATCTCCCGGCATGAGCCCAACGAAATCTGATGGACTATCCGGTACAGGTGATATGACGGTAATAAAACCATCCAAAATATCAAATTCAATTCCAATACCTTGGAATTTCCCCTTAAAAAGTTCATTTATATTTTCCTGCTCTTTGGCAGGAATGTAGGTGGAATGAGGATCTAATTCTTCCATAAGTCCATGAAAAGCACCATCCATCACTTTATCCATATCAACAGAATCAAAATAAAAATGATTCACATATGAGATAATCTGCTGCAGTACATTGATCTTTTCTTTTAAGATCTTGTACACATTTTGATTGCTGGAATAAGCTTTTGGAATAAATAGGAAAGCAGCTAGCAAAAAGCCCATTGTTGCAGATAGGGCTATTGGCCCAATCTGACGGAAATTTTTAAACATGATTTTTTATTATTTTTTATAAACCAATATAAAGCATCGTTCGAAACGATGCGCCTTGGATCGAAGATGCAGGTGAATCACTAATTTTTGTTCTCCCATTTAATACCCAATTTCCCGCTGGAATAGTTCCTTTATTAAATCCTACGCTAATCCGTAACCCTAGTCGTTCTAAAAATTGCCATTTCACTGCTACATATGGTTGAAAATTGAAAAATGTTGCACTTACATCTCTTAATAATCCAGGAACGGGTCCCGGAGTAATTGGATCTGGATTATCATAACTATCTGCGTCCACGCCATAATACAATGTTCCTGTACTGTCCATAGTGCCATATGCGTTATCAAATATTGTTCCCCATCTTGGATTGCCGCTCTGTTGGTCCACGGCAATGCCTGCCCGCGCTAGGCCCATCAGAGCCCCAGCTGATAATTCAAGATCCTGTAAAAGAGGCATAACGTATTCGATAGATGTAGCACCCATAGAAATTGAAAATTTGGCTTCAATTGTCGGATTAAAAAAAGTAGTATAATTTTTGAAACTCTCGCCATCATCAAGAACCCCATCATCATCATCATCCTGAAAAATGATAATATCAGGCACTGTACTAATTGTTGTAGCTCCAGCACCAGCATAGCCTCCAATGCGCCAACGACCTGTAACATGGGCAAAGCCTTCACCACCATGAATCACGAAAGGATCACGGAAATTTTTTGGATCGAGCCCCAGTCCCATTAGGTCTGATGACCCGGGAATTGAATCAAGTTTAATATACATTGGGCTGTAGCCAATTCCGCCGCCCAGAAAATCTTCTAAGGGGTAACTGAATTGTGCCATTAAAAGAGAAGTACTCAGTGTAATAAATAAAACAATGTTTTTCATGTTGATAGGGTTCTCCGCATGGGGCACTATATCAAATTAAGATTCATACTTGAATTTAGAAAGAAAATATAGCCAAAAATTTAAGAATTAGAATTAAATAGTAATTAGGGGCTTTTTCTTGTAAAAAGACCCACTTCATCCTATATTTTTTGAAGAGTAAACGAGGTAAGGGAGATCAAAGCGTGATTTACCTCCCGAATAACTACATCCAATTTTGGTTTTAACCATGAGGTTAAGTACGTTCACAAGAGAGAGAATGCGGTTCTTGCAAGGAATATTGATTGGGATCTTGCTCCTGTCTGGTCTCACAGGCAAGAGAGATTTCCACGTCCACGGTTCATATGATCTGGATAAGGATGGGCATGAAGAAACGCTCATCCTAAACGCCCGTGCGTCATCGGCGGTTTGGGTAGAGGTTACAAAATCAGCCGCTATAGACACCCTTTGGTCATTTACATTGCCCCAGGGGCAAATATTCAATGATGCAGAAATTGTGGATATCGATAATGATGGTTACTATGAGATAGTAGCTGTGGTTGATCTGTTCCCTTCCATTAAAAACCAAGCATGGCTTTATGTTTTCCCCGGCAATGCCGACGGATTTGCACACGACCCATTAGTTTTAAGCTCTCAATCCTTGGGATTCAATATCGTCCGCCCTTCAAACCTATCATTGGTTCCAGGAGGATCTCCACAATTATGTGTGGCTTTTGGTGCAACCCTGCGCCAGAGCATGGTTTTTGATATTGATATATCAGATAATGATATTTCTCTTATGAACATTAAGATGCTTATAGCCCCGATTATTAGTAATGGTTATGGTTTGGTTTATACAGGTGGGTTCAGCAGCAATGGAAGACAATATATAGCGACTCTTTCTCCGGAACAAAATCAGCTTAAAACAGCTATTTTTGATGTAGGACAAAATTTCAAATTGATTCAATCTTCATTAATTGAATTGGGTCATGTACAGCATCTCCTTGGGGCGGACATCCAAGAGTTTCGATCAAAGAGATCAAATAAAAATGGTTTATTGGTTCCATTTGGATCCAATGATGTTTTTCTTTTGGAAGTTGACAGTGAAGAGACAAAACTTTTTAATACCAGCCTTTCTGGAAAAAGTGCTTTCCCGATTTTAGAAAAAAAGGGCCAACCCAATATTGTTGATATACTTAGTAAAAGGCGGGATGCAGAAGTGTACACTGCCCAACCAACCCTATCGCATCATCTTCCTTCTTCCCGTACAGAAAAAGAGCAGTTACCCCCCCCCACGCCACCATTGATTGATGAAGTTGCAACACTTAAATCTGTTGCTATGTATAATGATCAAGATTTGACCAGCCTCCCCGATGATCAAAACGAAGTTTATGTCGCGACCAATGAAAAAGTAGATAATCAGGTGAAATATGACTCTTTAGCTCCAACACTTGGGGATTTTCTGGCAAGCGTAAAAAAGGACAAACCTGAAGGATCATCGGGTATTAAAAGGGTTGCTGTTCCGAATATGAACAAGGAAATGGAAAGCGTCACATGGGCAGATGAAGCCGGGTTTACGCAGGTGAACCTTGGAGAGTATATTTCCAAAGAGACAGAAAACGATTCTGTCCAATCACCAATTCCAGAAAAAGACAAAGGTCTTTCCACTTTTACAAAAACAGTGCACGAAGCATTAATTCCAACTATTGTGAATGTAGACACCATATTAGATATGCAGTCTGAAAATGAGATTGATCTATACTATGTGCTGGCTATGACACCCGCATCAGATACAAAGGATAGGTATATTTTTGATGGAGAAGCTCCTTTTGGAGTTGCAGTCAATCAAGTTCCTCCCATGGGTAAAGCAACTCATTTTCAACACGGCGTTTCTGCGAACTTGGCAAACTTGAAACGGGGCGAATCCTATGATTTTGCTTATTCATTGCGTGATGCGCGGTTAGATAGCATCACAACGCTGACCATGGTCCACGATATGCACACCAATGTAGTTTTTATGTCCATTTCCCCCACGCAAGATTCTTTATCCCAATCTTACCAGCCGGAAGCATTCGATCCAAAGTTATTTGAATTCCCAAATTATTTCTTTGAAGGGTTTCCCACTTCATTGGATATGGATTTTACAGATAAGTTGATTAGGTTCTCATTTGATGGTTTGGAGGACTCTACCTATCAGGGAATATATCTTTCTTCAACGACACCATCTACTCCTTCCCAATCTCTGGCTGTTTTTATGGATGATGGGACCCTCCAAGCAGTTAGAGGCGAAGTGATAGTACGAGCCAACGGTTCCAAGAAGGTGACGACAGAATTTGATCTGGTTGGTACGGTCGAACCTGCGGTCATGTTTTCCCGGCTGATCCAGGAATTATTTCCAGATGAATTAAAAATTAAACTTCTTCAGGGTGCATCATTGGAAGAACCCTTGTTTGGCCCGTCGGGCAAACTACCTAAAATCACACGGGAGCCTCGTTTACCTGAAGCCGAGCCCGATCAAGTGAATCCTGAAATTCCTATAGAACCAAAACAAAGCAATGTTCCTGAAGGGCTGGAAATTTCTACAGAAGATCAATCTATTACTGAATCTAAAACGTCGGAAACACAGGAAGATGAAATTGGACCTGCAGTATTAGAAGTGGAAAAACTGGCATCGGACTCCCTATCAACACCCACAGATTCACTCAAATTAGAGTCTCGGAAAGAAACACTTACACCCGTTGAAGAAGAGTTCCCTGCACAACCGGAAGAATCTCAACCCGATAATGAATCAGAAAAAGAAAAAACAGAAAATGTTAAAACACAAGAAAATGACGGGAGTGGTGCGTAGGTAGTTCAATGGATCTATCTTACACAGTACGAAAAATACTAGGTGTCTTGACCCTTGGCCTCGGCATTTCTTTTGGCCAGAAGATTGTTCATATGAACGGAACCTACGATTTGGATGGAGACGCACTGTTAGAGTTCATTGCCTTGGAATTAGATCCAAATAAGGATGTGTTTCCAACCACTGTTAGGTATTATGAAATTGATGCAGATGGCTACCAAACTTTGATTTGGGAATTCACACCGCCATTAGCATTGGAAGGTCAATTTGTGGATGCGCAAATTGGCGATATGGATGGTGATGGTTCCCCAGAATTAGTTTTGGTTATGAACTTATCTCGTTTTGGCGATAATGCAACTCCCCATGTATTTGTTGCAACTTATTCTTGGGATGGCGCTTATTTTTCAGAATTACCTTCAGCAACTTTAGACCTGGGGAAAGAGAATCGATCCCTTCGATGCAATAATTTTCAATTATTGGATCAGGATGCGGATGGAGATCAGGAACTGGTTTTAGCCTTGGGTAGCCCGTTTCGTGGGTTTGCCATAGTGAATGCTTCGCCATCCGGTTTATCTCTCACAAAAAAAGTACGTCCGAATGAATTGCTGGTGGGTTCCGGATTACTTTATGTTGGCGTTGTGGATTATGATGGTGATGGCTATGATGATGTATTAGCGCTCAGTCCTGAAGGACACACCATCAAGGCACAGCCATTTTATAATATCGGAGGTGTTTTTGATTCGGGTCACTTGGTTCGAAAAAAGATTGATGGCTTGAGCGGAATTTTGCCTTACTCCATCGAATTAACGGACTGGGATGCAGATGGTTTTTTTGATGTAATCGTTCCTTTCAATTCCGGTGATATTGTTGCTTTTACACTGACGCCTGCAACATTGGTTATTGATGAAGTCCCAGTAAATCCAGGTCCCTTATCTCAGGTTGCACTAGAAGATTTTAATCAAGATACATATCAAGACATGTTAATGCTGTCGTCTGATATCAATGCTCTAACATTAGTTTCAGGTAAAGATAGTGGTGTGGAAGGTGTTGAAAATGCAATGAGGCATATTCCTTCAGAAATGCAGGTTTTTGCTATGGTTCCCATGAGTAAAGCAGGTCAATATACTGGAAATGTGTTGGTATCCGGGTGGGATGGAGTAGAGAATTCCACCTATATTATTCAATTGGGTAAAATCTCTGATCGGTTGGATCAAGGTTATTTGATCACATCTGATTTTATTTCAAACCGTTTACCTGATTTATTGTCCAACGTACAAGATGATGAGCCAGCAATACCGGAAGTATATATTGAAGTACTACCTGATGATAAAGAACCATTGAAACCTCAGCAGGCAGAAAAAATCATCACAGATCTTGGACAATCACCCGGTAGTTATATACCAAACACACTTACACTAGAACAAAAGGAAGGGAAAGTCTTGAGAGAGCAACCCAAGGCATCCATACCAAAAAAAGTTGCCCGAACATTGGAGCAGCCCAAAAGACCGAGACCAAAAGAAACAGTGGGAGAACGTCTCCCAAAACATATTCTTCCCCGTTATGTGCTGGCTCCTGGTCAGCCATTTTTGTACGATATTCCTAAAGACAGCACGGATGAATTTTATAGTTTCCGATGGGAAAATTCTCCGCCGAAAGGCATGTACTTTCTCTATGAAAGTAAATCTATAAATTGGGTTCCCACAGAGAAACAATTAGATGCTTTCCCAATCTCCTATCTGGCGCGGATGAAGGTGGATGAGATTGTAGAGTCTACCACCGCATCTACGGAGGATGAGCAAGTTTATAAAACTGTCCCCGTGTTAGAGAGCCGTGACGAAAGTCTATGGATATATGTGAATGACCCACCAAGATTTTTAACTCAGCCTACTATCACAGAATTTATCGCAGGCTCAACATTCAGGTATGAACCCATCGTTCAGGATCGAAACAAAGATGCTACACTTCGTTATGAATTGGAAGTAGCTCCCGCAGGAATGGCCTTTGAAAATGGCGTCTTATCTTGGAAAACCGATAGTGCCCACGTAGAAATTTATGATGTGCGATTGGTTGTAACAGATGGCTTTGAAAGAACAGCTCAGGAGTTTCAACTTTTTTCCCGGGCAGGTGTAAAAATACTTTCCAAAGCATCTGTAAATGCATCTGTAGGAAATCCATATAATTATAGTGTTAAGGTTTGGCGCCAGCGCCCAGATGAAAAGATCAAGTATAAATTATTTTATGGTCCTGATGGGATGAGAATGGATCCTGCTGGTACCGTTTCATGGACGCCGAATCCGGTGCAGGTTGATACTGCAAAATATGCTATTGTGGTGAGTCATGGTGTGGCAACCGATACACAATATGTGGATCTTTTTGTCAATCATCCACCAATTATAAAATCGTTACCAAGTCCCATGAATAAGGTCAATGTGGGCGGAATCTGGGATTTTGAGTTGGAAATAGAAGATCCTAACAAGAGTGATCAATTGGTTTATACAGCCCGTGAGTTGCCTCAAGGTATGCGCATGGATCCACATACGGGTCGCCTGAGATGGGAACCAACCATGAATGAATTGGACTTCCATACTTTAAAGATTGAAATATCGGATGGACATGAATCTCGAATTATTGAATCTGACTTTTTTGTTAATGCACCGATACAAATTGTTTCGGTTCCAACCATGTCTGCTACGGTTGGCGATGAATACTCTTATCGCATCATGGTGAATGATAAAAATAAAGGCTCTCTCCTGCCATTTAATCGTGTAGTGAAAGTAGAAAATATTTCTGCCATTCGCATGTATTCCATAAATATAACCGACGATGTTGCGCTATCAAATGTAGATAGGTTCTTGGGCGACTGGCACAATGCTGATGCTATTTATTATGTGGATCCGAAATATCCAGCCGATTCACTTGTTTCCAGGCTTAACATGAAAAAATATACTCATTCCGTTTTCTTTGAAGATGATAGGTTGTGGGTGATTTTGGAAACGATTGATGGCCGTACTATTAAAGTAAAAGATTTCCTTTGGGAATTCTTTCATGGCGGGAAAGGGAAACCGCCTCGCGTGGTGGTTGAACGTGTGAATCATGTGAAATTTTCTCTCTTGGATTTCCCGGAAGGAATGGTGGTGGATAACGCATCAGGCACTCTTCGCTGGACACCATCAGTGGATCAAACAGATGCACACCGTATCACTGCCGTTGCGTCAGACGGCTATACCAAGGACGAACAAACCTTTGAAATCTATGCAAATCATTTACCTACCATCGTTTCCAATCCACCCCATATGGGTCTAGTCGGAGAGCTATTTAAATACCAAGTTCGCGTAGATGACAATAATGAAAATTCTCAATTGGAATACACGCTTATGAAAGGGCCTCATGGGATGCAAATGGATCGCCACGGGAAAATTCTTTGGGTTCCAAAAGCGGCTCAGATTAATAACAATACATTTGAAGTTGCTGTAAGCGATGGTTACGGAACGGATGTACAGAAAGCAAAGTTGTTTGTGAATAATGCACCAACGGTGATTTCCACTCCCAAGCCTGTTGGACTCACAGGACATAATTGGCGTTATAAAATGACATCAAAGGACTTGAATGGAGATAAAGTGGCTTATCGTGCCGTTAGGCTACCCAAATACGCCGAGTTTGATAAAAAGAAAGCCATCGTTGAATGGACACCGCGCAAGAACCAGATGGGCATGAATGATTTTATCTTAATGGCAGTGGATGAACACGGCGCCACATCAACCCATGAATTCCAAGTTCATGTTTTTCACGATCCCAGTACCCAACAATTGGTGAACACGGGCTGGCCACTAATGCTCACTTTCGTGGGTGTTGTTTTCGCTTGGGGAATGGCGCAGATTTAATAACACTTCCCTTTTATATAATCCACATGATGGTAACGATAGTTATCCATCTGATTCATCGGATAGGTCAAAAATTGTATTTCCCCTTATCATAGAGAACTATCCAAGTTATTAAGATATTTTGATTATAGAATTAATTTCAAAAAGAGTCTCATACTTTGGAAGATGTCATTCTATTTGAGTAAGATCATTTTTTTTGTCTGCCTGAATTTTCCTGCATTAATCCTATATAGATACATCCCAGCTCCTACTGTTTTACCAAATTTATCCTTACCACTCCAAACAACAGAATTAAATCCCGCACTTTGTTGATTGTTCACCAAAGTTCTGACTTCATGACCCAAGATATCGTAAATCATGATTAACACATGACTTCGTTCTGGGAGATCATACAGGATTGTTGTCGCGGGGTTAAAGGGATTAGGGTAATTTTGGTGGAGTGCATACACATTTGGTAACCCCGTATTGTCACTATGGTCCAAGGTACCATACTGAATGAGTAAGGTATATCCCGGTTCACCAATCAAAGGATAAGGTCCCACCGGGCCATTTGGAATCGGAGAAAAACTTCCTTTTTCTTCAGTTGTAATGGTAATCACGGGAGAATTATTACTTTCCAATGCTAAACCAGTACTGTTATCTAAAATACTATAGGTAATATGATCTGGCAGCTCACTGATATTAAAAACCAAGTTCACTTCCTGTTCCTGGGTAATGAAATTTCCAACAGTGTCAATTTCCAAAGCAAGTATATCTAAGGGGATTGCAAATATTCCATCATATTGAAAGGGCAAATGGTTGATTTTTAACGCACTGCTATCCATAATGGTGATGGCCGCAAGCCGTGGGGATGCCTGCAGTGGTAATAATTTTGGTGCATCTCCTCTGTCTCTATTTATTTCTCCATCCCTGCCAAAAGAAAGAAAGGCTGACGCACTAAAATCACCGGAAGTTGCGGTAATAGCTATACTGCCGCTGCTGTCTGCATTGTTGGTCCGTCCTAAAAAAGTGCCGGCACTGGTGGCAATATCCACTGCCTGGATCGTAAAACTTCCTGTTCCACCATTGGCCTGGACCCAGAAACCCTGAAAAGGTGCTATTAAACCATTCGTCAGATCGCCGGTTGATCCGTTGTAGGTTTTCCAGCTAGAGCTGGCATCATCCCATACAGAGACAGAAGATGAAAGGTTTGTCTTTGATATATCGTCCCAGTCGATGGTTTTAGTATAGGGATTGCCTGCCAAGTAGTAACTATTCTGGGGAATACTGCTGATAGATACGTCTGCTGTAGTGTGGGCACCTGATACGTAAAGGTCTACGGCCAGGTCGCTATTCCCATCAAAATCGATATCATCAAATACATAAATCAAGAAACCCTGCCCAGCCGTAAGGGACTGGGATGCTATATTGGATACAGCCGACCAACTCTGGCCCGCAAGGTCTAATAGCCATACATTGGCAGTTCCGTCCGTCACGTCCCCCCCAGTCATGCCTTGGATCCAGAGTTCATCCAATAAATCACTCATTATTGTGCCAGATACTGGGCTACTCATCATCCTGAAGCCGGAATTGCCAGTAATGGTGGCACTGTGTATAGGAATCCAGCTGCTGCCGAAAGTTGCACTTACGTTCCAGTCATGCCCTGCAGTCCAGTCTGTATTCCCATCTTCATAAGCGCCAATGTCCGGACCGCTACCGTTGTTCGTATATTGGTCAGTAATACCTGTCACTGCTATACCTGCATCAATGAGAGCCGATCCCGAACCCGGAGAAAAGTTACTATTGGATGTATCGGTTAAAATACTATTCAAGGTTACACTTTCATCATATCCGTTCCAGTTATTGCTGTAAGTACCAAAATCGATGGCAACATCATTAGTGCGGTGGTTGGCAATCTTGTCCGCAGCATTATTTCTTACTATGGTGCTGGAATGGTCACCGCTGCTGATTTGGAGTACAATGATATCGTTTTTACTGCCAGAATTAAGCACGGTGTTATTATACACCTTATGATTGTTGCCTTTGATCATGATGCCTCCGCTCTCGCAGTTCCAGGCCACATTATGATTCATGGTGCCATTGGTTCCATCAGCGGTGCCGCTGTGATCAAATCGGGCTCCATACTTTTCTGTATCGTGAAGCCAGTTATACCTACAAATGGCTCCGTCTTGTTGGGCTTCCATAAATTGGATCATTGAACCATCACTTTGCAGGTGCCCAGTGTCATATAGGTTATTATATTCAACCAATCCAGCATTTCCAACCATTAAAGTAGCTGAACCACCAGTTTTGTGAACTGTATTTTTCCGAAAAACATTAGATGTCCCGTTCATACGCATGGTTAGCATAATGCTACTGTTATCAGCCACAGAATAATCAATTTTGTTGAAATAACAGTTGTCAACTGTGTCCGTACCACCCCACATCTCCAATGCTGTTCCATCGGTATTACGAAAAGCAGAATTTCGAATTGTACTACCGGTGCTTCCCGATGCAAATTTTGTCATTTCTGGCTCCGTATCGACTGTTCTAAGCATCCGTTTCGAGCAACTGGGATACATGAAGTTGCAACCATAGATCAAGCAATTATCTCCATTAGTAAAGTATACTGTGGTTCCAAAAAATTCTAGATTTTTAATTTGGATGTATTGAGAAGCTGACACTGAAAAAGCATAGGGCTGTACCTTTCCTCTAAGGTTTAATCTGTTAGGATTTGCACTGCTTGCGGGGTAGTAGTAAAGTGAATCATCTGATGTATCAAACCACCACTCTCCAGCCTGATCAAGAAATTCTAATTTCCCTTCTAGGTAATAATAATGATGCTTTGTCTTCCAGTTTGGTACAGTGGTATATGTGAATGTATTTCCAGAGTGAGTTGCAACCAATCTGGACCAGGTCCTGAATGACCCCAAGTTTAAGATCGCAATGGCCTGTTTCCCTGATTCATCCAAATCAAAACCAGCAGCGCTCAAATCAATACTCGTTCCTGCAGAATTAGTATAAGGATCATCGATAATGGTACCATTTGAATATGCACTGGAATTATCATCGATAGTACCTTTTGCCCAGTAATTATCATTATCCCAAATGGTATTATCACTGAATTTGGCGTTGGGCCAACGGGCCATGACCTGCTCATCCCAGTCCAGGAACAGTTGCCAGATATCAGCTGTCAATTTTGTACGCCAGATGCTGGATGACCCCACCTGGGTCCAAGCAGTCGTGATTGCTGTGGTACCATCAATAATAACTCGTTCGCTGTTATAATTAGTAAATACAATCGGCGATCCGTTCGATCCGCTCAAATTGCTGATACTTATTGCTTCGTGGTATCGGCCCTGCCGAATGTAGCATATATCTCCTGCTGACATGACGCTAGCGGCCTTTGCAATGGTTTTATATGGAGTTGTTAAAGATGTACCGTTATTGCTATCATTTCCATACGAAGTGGCCACGTAATAATTCGTAGCGCTTAGTAATGAAATTGTCGTTGTGAAAAATATTGTAATGAATAGATACCTTATTTCCCAATTCATTATCAATCTCCAAACTATTAATATATTTTGCATTACCTATGATTGATTATAAAGACCTGTATGCATAGGAGTTATTACGCCATTACTACTTAATAATAGTATATTGAATAAATATATTATACAGTCTGAATATCTAAGCCATGAATAAAAACGTCCAGTCTGGTCTCTTTTTTCAGGTCTAGTTTTTTTCTCAACCGATAGCGTTTGTTTTCTACTGCCCGGACAGACAGGCCTGTCCACTGAGCAATATCTTTGGTTGTTTGATTCATTTTTAAATAACAGCAAAGCCTTATTTCACCCGTAGATAAATTTGGGTACTCAGTATTGAGCGTTGTAATAAAATCAGGATGAATAGCGAAAAGATGTTCCTGGAATTTTTTCCAATCCGCTTTTTCATTGATCTCTGATTTCAACTTTTTCCTTAGTGGCTCCAGGCTTTTTTTATCGTCATTATTGTTTAACAAATTTTGATGATATTTAAGATCCGCATTGATTGTATTGAGTAGTTCATTCTTTTCAATAATAAATGTTGACATTTGCATCAATTCGGCTTCTTTAGTTTTTAATTCATTTTCGGCTAACTTTGTTTTTTGTTTATGAATCAATGCATCTTGCAATGCGTCTCTTTTCCTATTTCGATAGTTAATAATTATAAGGCCTAATAAAATCATCGCAGAACCACTTATGATGAAAATCATCAATTCTCTTGATTTAGCCTTTTTTAATTTTAATTGATTATTATCAAGTTTCGTTTTGTGATGAAGATTCTCTAAGAGCATCTTGGATTGGTCATCAGACATATTTTTTTTCTTTTCCAATAAGGAATTAGATACTTTCAGTGCACTTTTTTCTAGATTATTTGATTTAAGAATATTCATTTTTTCTTCTAAAAATTCAATCTCATGCTTTTCCAGACCATTCAATTTGCAGAGTTTCAATGCTTCATCAATCATTTCAAGGCCGGCATATAGACTATCCTGTTTCATATAAAGGTCTATCTTATCCAAATAGTGCCTTGCGAGTAATATTGGATTTTCTTTTAGATATTTAAATGCAGAATTTGACTCAATATGTGCCCCAACAAAATTCTTTAGATTATAGAGTATAACCATTCTTTTTGTATGATTATTTCCTAAGTATTGTTTTGCGTTAGTTAATAATTTTCTCTGATCAGGTAATTGATTGGACAGGACAAGATTAATGAGTGAGTCAGAAGCCTGGAGTTGTTCTAATGCCACATCATAGATCTCCAAATCGATATATAGACCGGCCAACGCTCCATGCTGATACGCAACTGATAATACAGAACCAGGATGAGAATTTTTATACCCAGGCATGGATTTTAGAAATTCTTTGTATTCAAAAGAACTTCGTCTAGTGTCTAATGCTTCTTTAGATAGAACAACAGCATTATCGTAGTTTATTAAAAATTTCTCAGTCCTCGAAAGACAGTTCAATGCAACAGCCTGACCATTGATGCCATTTAAACTTTTTCTTTTCTTAAAAATATCGAAGGCTGAAGTATATTTTTCTTTAGCCTTTAGGAAATTTCCTGCCTTATTATAGACATTACCTATACCTATCAAATTCCAAGGCTGTTCTTTTGCGAGGCTTTTATGTATCGATTCAGTAAAGTGTAAAAAGGAGATGGATGGTAAATCAAGATCTATAAATATTTTCCCCAGAACATGGTGTATTTTTGATTCAAGCTCTTTATCAAAATTTTCTGTATCAATTAAAATATTTTGAGCATATCTGATCGCTCTTTCGGGATTCTGTCTCCACAAACTATGTAATGAATCAATGATTGCTGGCGCCTCATGATTACTCTCCTGCGACTGAAGTGTATTTGTAGCAAATAAAATACAAGCTATAACGGATAAAGTTTTATTTAGTATCATATTTATTTTATTATTTATTTGAAAGCACCAAAACATCTATTTGAGTAGTCGTGGCGTAGTCTGTAATAATTAATAGTCTAGTAGATTAAAATTGATTAAAAAGATCAATATTAATAGATGAAATTACAAAAAGACACATTGACAAGACATGGTATTAACAAGACTTCTCGCAATGTGCTTGAAACAATACTGCGGTGTTACCCCGAATCAATTGAGATTGGTGAATTATCTAAAATGATAGGCGTAAAAAGTAAAACATTAAAATCATCTATAACTAGTTTAAGAAAACTTAATATTCCGATTAATGTTTTATATATTGATGCTGAAACAAGAATAAAAGCCAGTTTGCAAGAACCCATATACTGGATGACAAATGCAAAAATATCAGCTGATGCGCTGTTAACACAGATTAATGAAATTGAACTGAACGAAAATAAAACTGTAAATAATAAAAAATTAATTCTTCAGCGTATGTATGAAGAATACATTAATGAATTAAATAATCTATTTGACAAGTGGAATGCACTCAGGCTCATCGATCAATTAGATGATGATTAAATTGTGCTATATTCCTTTTCTTATAGTCACTTAATATATTAATGACAAAACGTAAATTATCTTACTGGCGCTTAACAGCTTTGCTTTCTATTATAAGTGGGCTAGCTTTATTTTTGTATGGTATTATAAAAATATTACTATAGATATAATAGACTGAGTCTCACCAGAAGAGTGAGCGATCTTATTTGATTAAGAAAAATGGATTCCACAATATACTTTTAATAATTTTTCTAGTATATCTTGCGGTAAAATTTTCACATTAATTTCTATTACAATAATTGGTTTGGAGATAGAGAATGATTCAATCTTCACCCAGTCTTTTTCTGTTGTGATGATATAATCCGCTCCATTAGAAAGTGCTTCAACGTTTTTCCAGTTCGATTGAGAATAGTTAAAATGATCCGGAAAAATCTTTTCTCCCACAATGGTGCAGCCCATTTTTTTGACTGTTTTACTAAATCCAGCAGCATCACCAATGGCGGAAACAATAAATACTTTTCTTTTCTTTATATTTTTCGGAGTTTCCGGTGATAAAGAAGAAATAGAAGGTTCAAAGGTGGAATGTAAAACTGGCAATTTAGATTCCTGAATTTTTCTTCTTAAAAAGGGTCTGGGTTTCTTCAAATTAGTTTTTGTAAGGATCACTGCATGGCTTCGGCTAATATTGATCCAAGGTTCCCGTAAAAAACCATAGGGCAGCAATTTATGATCAGAGATTGTATCGCCACTGTTGACCAATACAAGATCAAAATCTCTTTCTAAACCACGGTGCTGAAAGCCATCATCTAATAATATAATATCCGGGTTAAATTGCTGCATCAGAAAGACTCCTCCTCTAAACCGGTTTTCATCAACAACGACGGGTACTTGATCCAGTTTTTTCGATATCAAATATGGTTCATCTCCTGATTCTTCCCATGTTGTTTTGGGCCCAGTTCCATCCGACACCAAAAGTGTCCCCTTAGTAGATCGGCCATACCCTCGGCTCAAAACTCCAACTTTCTTCCCTCTATTTTGTAAATAGCGAGCCAGGAATAGTACAGTAGGTGTTTTGCCCGTTCCCCCAACTGTTATATTTCCAACACTAATTACATGACATCGTAAGCGATTGGTAATAAAAAAACCGTATTTATAAAATAAATTACGCCAATAAACGAGCCCCCAGTAGAACATGGCCAATGGAAATAACAAATATGCCTGGTATTCTTTATAGATCCTCATAATTTGTATACTACAAATGTATGTTTTCTATTTCATTCATTTTTTCTATCAATATTTGACTACATTCATCAAAATCTTGCTCTTTATTGAAAAATATTGGTTCTCCATATTGGATAAAAATTTTTCCAAAGGGCTTTTCCAAATAGAAAGTATCCCAATTGGTGAATCCCCATCTACGAGTGGAATGGACACTGATTGGAATTATGGCAGCATTTGTAGCTTGAGCTGCACGAATTCCTCCGGGTTTGGGGACACGAGCAGGGCCCGTTGGACCATCGGGTGTAATAAAAACAGCATTCCCCGGCTGCTTCAAGGCATTGATCATATCTTTATAGGCTACATCTCCTTTTTCTTTGCTGGAACCACGCATCATATTCCAACCCCATTTTGTGGCGATACGGGAAATGATTTCAGCATCTTCATGTGTTCCGGCAATGGCATAAAAATTTTCTTTTCTCAAATCATGAACAACTGATAATAATTGACCATGCCAAACAGAAAGAATAACAGATTTTCCTTCCTTGATTAACGATTTGTAGTTGTCCCTGCCTCTTACATCCTTTCTATTGGAGCCATAAATAAATTTGAGAAGAATGCTCCCCAGAATCGTCTTAATTTGAATGGAAATGGTATCACTCATGCTCTACTGTTGTTTTAGAAATAATTGATTCAGCAGCTCGGTCGTACACGCCGGGCATACCCAATGTTCGACGAACCCTATCAAATCCACTGAGCATTTTTTTCCGTTCAACACTTTTAGAATTCAAAAGAGGAATGACTGATTTTACTAAATTTTCTTCTGTCATGTTTTGTTGTAAGAATTCTGGAACAATATTTTCATCTGCAATAAGATTGACCATGGATGCATATTTCACCGAAGCCATATTATTTGCCATCCACCAAGAAATGGTAGAAAGCTTGTAACATACAACCATAGCCGTGTCTTCTACAGCACATTCCAAGGTTGCCGTACCTGATGAGACTATAGCCACAGTTCCCGCTATCATGGCCTTACGGGCATTCTCTTCAATTTTGAAATCATGCGGTATGGGCGATAAACTTACATTCGATGCCTTGCCTACCATAACCTGAATTAGTGAATTAAATTCTTTTAGTTTTTTCACAGTTTTCAGAAAAATGGGCCAATGGCGATCCACTTCCTGTTGACGACTTCCAGGAAGTAAAACCAGCAATGGATGCTCAATAGTAATATTATGACGTTGATAAAAATCTTTAGAAGATTCATCTAAATGTTCTTGTTCGGCGAACGGATGCCCTACATAATTGGTCTGCAGTCCGCGGGATTCAAACCAATCTTGTTCAAATGGGAAAATAGATAGAGTTTGGTCCAAAACTGCTTTCATAGTTTCAACTCGTTTCTCTTTCCAGGCCCACACTTGTGGTAAAATAAAATAGGTAATTGGGATTTTTAAATGTTGTATCCGTTTTGCAAGACGAAGGTTAAATCCCGGATAATCGATTAAAATGATTCTGTCTGGTTTTGTGCGGCCAATGGTATCAATCGTTTTCCCCATGATTTTCATCATACGAGGAAGGTGTTTTATGACTTCCACAAATCCCATTATAGCCAGATCATCAGTATGTTCTAATATCTGCATGCCGGCTTCTTTCATTGCATTGCCACCATGCCCCATAAACACGGAATTTGGATAAATATTTTTTATAGCGTGAATCAATTTTCCGCCATGAAGATCACCGGAAGGTTCTCCAGCAATCAAAAAGAATTTTAAAGGCTCCGAATTCATGATCGGCCCATTTTCCAAATTAAATCACCGATCCGAAATAGGTTCGGCCAGCAATCAATAATAAAATAAGAGCAATATTTTGTAGGGTCCGTATTTCAGTTCGTAGCGTTTTGGTTATAGGTGTAGGAGACCGATCATCGGTGCCCAACCAAGGATAAATTCTGGGAAATAATCTTGGGACATTTTCTCGGTACGTTTTATAATCATCGCCAAATAGACCAATGAGGGTTTCTTCTTCTAATGAGATAATCATAGAATATTGAAAAGTGAAAAAAACAAACACAACCAAAAGAAATTCCCACATGAATTGTCCTCCGGCGATTAAAGATACACCGCAATAAATAATCATATTACCTAGGTAAAGTGGATTACGAGTTCTTGCATATGGCCCTGAGGTGCAGAGTGATGGTGCCCCCACTTTTGTTGTCCGAGTAGCACCACCCGCATACCGAACGGCGTTGATACGAATGGATTCACCGATTACTGCTAAACTTAAGCCGTAAAATAAAAAAGGAATCTCGGGATTAGCAAAATAAAGAAGCGATAATACAAGTGGCACAGGTGTAAAACTTCTGTAAGAAAAAAGAAAATGACGCAAATCCATTAGTGAATATCCTGGATGATAATGCGTTGTATTTCCATAGCCACTTCTAAAGCTTCCCTGCCGGCCTTGCCAGTAACAATAGGTGTTTCTTTTCCTTGAACTGATTTAATAAAATTATCCAATTCCATTCTAAGTGCATCTCCGGATATTACCGGTGGTTTATGGTAGGCAATGAACCGCTCAGACCCATCATATTCAAAGGGTGCAGTCATGAGGGCTTGCGAGTCATCATCAGGGTTACCGACCACTTTGTAAATCTCTGTCAACCCTAATAAAAGATCGACAGTGGCATAAAGATCTCGTTGAAAAACTTTTACTTTTCGGACTCTGTCTTTTGCCACGCGGCTGGACATGATGCTGGCTACCGTTCCATTTCCAAACCTAATCCTTGCGTGGGCAATATCTACAGAATCAGTAAGAATAGATAGCCCCGTCGCACGAATGGTATCCACCGGCGAATCCACTAGGGATAATAAAATATCGATATCATGGATCATGAGATCCAATACGACAGGGACATCTGTTCCCCGAGTGGTGTAAGGTGCCAGTCTTTGGATCTCAATGAATTTTGGATTAATAGTAAAGGGTTGAAGAGCCAGGAGGGCAGGGTTTAATCTTTCTATATGCCCGACCTGGATCATGGTCCCTTTTTCTTTCGATAATAAGAGAAGACGATCAGCCTCTTCCAATGTTTTGGTAATAGGTTTTTCGATAAAAACATGTTTTCCTGCTTGGATACATGCCGCAGCCACATCAACGTGAAATTTCGTTGGTGTCACAATAGAGACTGCCTCAACTTCATCTAACAAAGATGTTAATTCTGTAAATGGTTTTGTGCTATTTTGATTGGCGATAGATATTGCCCGGTCTGTATCTGTATCAAAGACACCCACAAGTTCCGCATCCTGTAAGGATGCATAATGTTTTGTATGGTGCTGACCTAAATGCCCTACACCGATCACACCAACTTTGATTGATTCATTTCGCATAAATAAGGGTGAAATTTACATAATCAAGAATGGGGAATACATGACAGAAAACCGCAACTTATTCAATTGGGAAAAATCTTGCATTTGTGAAGAACAAACGGCAATTTTTAGTATAAATCGAGGTATTAATGGAGTTTCATCATGGCTAACGACATGAAGTCCGGGATAGGATTTATAATTCCGGCAGCCGGCGTCGTCGGCTTTTTTACATCGCTCCTCTTGGGAGAATTTCTAGTGAGCATCATTATTGCAGTTGCTGGGATCATGGTTTGGTTCCTGTACATGCTAGTGATGGAATCTAACATGCCACAACAAATGGGTAACATGATCCTACTGTTTGGCATTTTACTTTCTATTGGGATATTCTTTGGGTTTGGTGTTACGCAAAATATGTTTGGCGGATTTGAATTTCAACCCGAAGGATCTATTTTTGCACTGGTAATCCTATTTTTTGCAGTGTTAACCGGGCTCAATTTCCGAAATCAGGCATCATCTACAGTAGCTCCAGCAGGCGTTAGTGGGTTATCAGATTCTGACCGGGACTTGGTCATGGATGCAATTAAGCAATCTCAGGAGTCCACTGAAATATCAGATGAACCACGGGTGATTGTGGTAAAACAGGAAGCGACCCCTGAAGTTGCAGTAGAAGAAAAAAAGGAAGAGGAACCGAATCCTTACGACCCATACAACATGGCCAATCCATACTTTGCTTATCCACCTGATTATTACTATGATGATGACGAAGATGACGAAGATGACGAAGATGACGAAGATGACGAAGACTGGGATGAAGAGGATGCTGACGAATAAAACGTATCTATCTTAAAAATTAAAAAGGGCAGTGAAAACTGCCCTTTTTTTGTATTAATT
>Ga0209091_10000949_pt1 | contig 26737 bp, 25 predicted proteins | sample ArcticOcean_MG_C_6_FD_187438 | JGI IMG/M metagenome (GOLD analysis project Ga0209091, IMG submission 187438) | Marine microbial communities from western Arctic Ocean - ArcticOcean_MG_CB8_128 (SPAdes) (version 2) | ecosystem: Environmental > Aquatic > Marine > Oceanic | place: Arctic Ocean...
AGAAAAAGCTGAGGCTGAGGCAAAAGCTAAACTTGAAAGTAGAAAATTTTAGGCCCATCAGTTAGTTTCTTAATACTTCCCATTGATTCAGTTGTCTTACAGGCTTGGTCATGCTGATCCTCATGTGACTTTAAAGGTCTACAGTCATTTTGTTAAGGGCATGGAAGTCCAGATTGAGGAATACATGGAGAAATTAGGTTAAAACTAGGGAACACACTACGGAATGTCACATTGACCTTTTTTACAAACCATTTAAAATGCCTTAGCTATAACTGTGGAGGGATGGCAGAGCGGTTGAATGCACTGGTCTTGAAAACCAGCAAAGGGTCAAACCTTTCCAGGGTTCGAATCCCTGTCCCTCCGCCACTTTTTTAGTTACTCAATCCAGAATAAATCAATGCTTTGAGATCTTCTCTTAATGGATATTTATTGGATGGCATATATTGAGTCATTAGGACGGCAGTAACTTGATTGACTGGATCAACCCAGAAAATCGTACTAGCAGCTCCTCCCCAAGAAAACTCCCCATCGGTTGAATAGGAGCCAGCTTTACCCGCATCTTGAACGACACCAAGCGTTAAACCAAAACCTATGCCTTCTAAACCAAAGGCTGCACCTCCCGCAAGCACTGAATCCGACAAGTGGTTTCGCGACATTAGCTCCACAGATGTCGCGCTTAAAATTCGCACTCCGTTTAATTCACCCTTGTTCATGAGCATCAGTGCAAACTTTGCATAGTCATCAATGTTAGATACCAACCCAGAGCCGCCGTCAAAGAGCTTGCTTGAGTTGCTTAAGTATGGAGATTCAAGATACAAATCAATTGGCCGCAGTTCTTTTGAGAACATGAGATCGGCAGGATTGACTCCAGCTGCCCCAACAATTTCCCCGTCTCTGCTAAAAGCGCCAGAGGTGTAAAGAGTTGTAAAGGATTTCTTGTCACTTGGGTCTGTAGAAAATCCCATGCTTTTTAGTTCCAGCGGGTCAAATATGTTGTCTTGTAAATACTGCGCAAAGCTGACACCAGATATAACTTCAACGACACACCCAAGAATGTCCATGTTGATACCATAAGACCATTGCTCGCCTGGGTTATGAAGCAGGGGTGCCATGGCTGCAGCGGAAGCAAAGGAACAAGTGTCTCCAGGAAATTTTGTCATTTGTGAGTCTACTGCACCAAAAAAATAAGGACGGATGTTGTACTTTCTGTAGGCCTGTTGAACTGGTCCTTCTCCAGCCCAGCTGTAAGTGAGTCCGCTGGTGTGGGTGAGGAGGTCTCTAATGGTGATCTCTCTTTTTGGTTTAACCGTATAATCTTGGTAATCAAGATTGAGCACTTTCGTATTTTTAAATGCTGGAATGTACAAAGAAACTTTGTCGGCGAGTCGGAGCTTGCCTTGCTCTACTAATTGCATAACAGCTACACCAGTCACTGGTTTGGTCATAGAGTAAATTCTGTAGATCGAATCTTTGTTTATCTTTGTTTTGCTTTCAATGTCAGCATTTCCGTGGGTATGTCTGTAGATTTCTTTCCCATTTTTATGAGCCAATATAGAAATATGAGGTATCTTTCCTTCATCAACATAAGCATTGAAGTGTTTAGAAATATTTTGTTGATCTGTAGAGTCCAAAGAACTTGAAAATGCCAACGGAACTAAGCTAAAAAATATAACCAATGATCTTAAAATATTCATAATTTTCCCTTTATAATTATTGCAAATAACTCTTTTGAAATTATAAAGCCTTATAACCCTGCATTAAACCTATTCAAAAAATGACATCAACTAAATTAGATCTTCAAGAGACTCCAAAATTTTTAGAAATGCTCGGTTCCAAAGGTTTTGAATATGACGATGAGCTTGGTACTTCTGCGATGAGGTTTTTAATCAGCAAAGATTTAACGCATTCAAATGGAACGATAGTTCAGGGCGGTTTCATCACTGCCATGCTTGATGCGGCGATGGCACATTTAATAATATTAAAGCGCAACGGAGAAGTGAATCCACTGTCTCTCAATATTAATGTTAATTTTATTGCTCCTGGAGCCCCGGGAGACTTTGTGGCCAAGGGAGAAATTACTAAAATGGGCAAGAGCATTGCCTTTACTTCAGGCGAGCTTTATCAGGGTGATATTCTTATTGCCACTGCAACTGCTACCAATAAAATGATCAAGCTTTAGCGTCATGACCCCGAAAGAGAAATACTTAAAATTTATTGAAGACGTTAGGCCGCAGGTAAATTTTTCTGATGATGAGCAACTGGAGTCTCCCAACTACCTAGATGACAAAGACTGGGCTGCGCTTCCTGAGAGAGATGGATTTCACTTACTTTCCCCTGATAGCAATCCTTCTTCAGCACTCAAAGATTTTGATGTTTTTTACATGCATCCAACTGGTTATTTTCAGCCTCACTGGAATGCTCCATTAGATCCAGAGTCTGCTGCTTATGAGAGAACAGGCAGTCATTTGGCCTCTCAAGCTTCAGCTTTCGCAGAGACCTGCAATATTTATGCTCCCTATTATCGTCAAGCAACTTACTATTCATTCTTTGATCAAGGCAGCAATGGTTATGCAGCCCAAGACTTGGCTTATTCTGATTTATCAAATGCTTTTAGTGTTTACATGGAAAATCACAACCAAGGAAGACCTTTTTTTATTGCAGGTCACAGCCAAGGGGCTCTTCACGGTCAAAGACTGGTGCATGAACACATTTCTCAGCAGCCTATAAAAGACTTGTTTATAGCTGCATATTTAATTGGTTACATTTTACCTTTAAAACATTTTGATCAACTTTACCCAGATTTGATCCTTTCAAATGACGCAGAAGATCAGCAATCAATTATTTCTTGGTGCACTGGCACAAAAGATTTCCGAAGAAGCAGGGCGCATTCAATGTTTTGGTTGCCTGAGGGATGGCGTCAAGAATCTATGGAGCAACCCCTGGTATGCCAAAATCCATTTTCATGGAATCTAAACAGCGATTGGATTAAAGATAAGAACAATCTGTCAATAAAATTAAAATCAAATAATTTATTTTTAGCCGACTACTTCGCGAACAAACACTCACATGCCGAGTTATCCATTGAGGCAATTAAAGATCTTAGTTTTGAAGCCCAGCATTCTGAAAACTTCATGATAGAAACTAAGGGCTCACTAATTGAAAAAATGAAATCTTTTACAGTGGGAGGGGATCTGCATAATTTTGATGTCTCGATCTTCTGGGGAGCGATTAGAAATAATATTGAGAAGAGGGCGCATGCATTTAAAAAATAAATTTACATTAACGTTTTTACTCGGCTTAAGTTTAAACATTTTTTCTTTCAGCGAAGGTTTTGCATCAAATGGAGACGTGCAGATAGCTTATCGAGATTATGGTCCAGTTGGAGGCGAGCCAATCCTATTGGTAACAGGGCTTGGGGCTCAACTAACGTTGTGGCCTGAATTTTTAATTCAAGATTTACAAGCAAACAATCTTAGACCAATTGCTTATGACAACAGGGACGTTGGATTGTCTTCGCGCTTTACATCCAAACCCTCGCAGCTTATAAATTACATTAAATATTTTTCGTTTATTCCCATTAGGTCAGAGTATTCTATAGAGGACATGGCTTCCGATGGCATTGCAGTTCTCGATGAGCTCCAAGTGGATAAAGCGCACATTTTTGGAATGTCGATGGGAGGTATGATTTCTCAGATTCTTGTGGCTAATTTTCCAAACAGGGTAAAAACTTTTACTCAAATTTCTTCTACAGCTTCAACGCCTAATCCTTTTAACGGACCAAAGCTCAAAGTCACGCGACAGATGCTTAAACGGACAGCCGATAAAAGTGACATCGAAGCCAGAATAGATCAAACCATTGAGCTGTTTAAGTTGATTGGAACTCCTGGAAAAAACTACGACACACCTGAATTCAGAAAAGACATGAGAGCTTACATCCTTCGTGGAGGAGACGATGGTGGGTTTTTAAGGCAAATGGCTGCAATTATTGGATCAAAGAACAGAAAGAAATTACTTAAGTCTATTAAAACTCCAACCTACATTGTTCATGGAGATATCGATCCTTTGATTAAAGTAAAAAATGGTTACGCCACTCATAAATTGATTGAAAATAGTCAATTGCACATAGTTCCAGATATGGCGCATCTGCTTGATTTAGAGTCATATGAACACTTTCAACCCTCGCTCATTGAATTCCTTTTAGAGTGACCATTCACGCTAAAGAAAAATTCTTTTACTCATCCGGTGCCATTGCTAATGGGGTCAAGACTGATGCGTTTACTTTTTTCTTATTATTTTTCTATTCAAATGTCATAGGCTTAACCCCAGGATTGGCGAGTTTAGCCATTTTTATAGCACTGCTTGTGGATGCATTCACAGACCCTTTGATGGGAGTGATATCCGATAGAACAAAACATAGGCTAGGAAGGAGGCATCCCTATTTCTTGCTAGGCATGATTCCAATGTCATTGTCATATTTCATGCTCTTTTCCATTCAAACATCTTGGGAGCTTTCACAGCAACTTCTGTTTTTGTGGATGCTAACTTTTACCTTGCTCACAAGATTGGGCATGACAATCTTCGATGTCCCCCATCGATCACTGGGAAGTGAAATGTCTCGCTCTTATACTGAGCGAACTTCAATATTTGCTGCAAGAGAGATGCTCGGTTGGATGGGAGGTCTTTTTAATGCTTTTCTTGCTTACACAATTTTCTTCAAAGACACTCCAGAGTATATGCCTGGTACTAAAAATCCAGATCCATGGATTTTTTATGGGATGACAGGGGCAACCATAATGTGCATTTCTGTGCTCATAACTTTTTTTGGTACTCGTAAATACATTCACAATCCACTTCATAACGTCCAAGTATTTAATTTAAAATTAATCTTCGAACAGATTTTTATAGCCCTTAAAAATAAGTCATTTTTAATTTTCTTTTTTGGCTATTTGTTTATTGCAGTTAGTTGGGGTATGGGTAGCTCTCTTCAAATTTACATGAACACCTATTTTTGGGAGTTTAAGTCGAGCATGCTGGCTTCTTATCTGGGAATATATGTTCTTTCAACTTTTACTGCTTTTTTGATTGTTCCCAAGCTAGTTCAATTTTATGAAAAAAGAACAATTTTATTAACGGCCATAAGTTTTGCAGCTCTAATTCCACCGATTCCTATTTTATTATTTATCAATGGCTATCTGCCAGCACCAGGAACATGGAATCTCTTTTTTGCAACGACTCTCTTTGTTTACATAGCCAATACTTCTCTTTCTTCTAGCTCAATTATAAGAGAGTCAATGCTTGGTGATATTAGCGATGAGGTAGAGCTTAAAACAAATCTTGGTCAGCAAGGTCTGATGTATGCATCCAGTTCCTTGATTGGAAAGTTAAATGCTGGATTAGGCATTCTAATGGCTGGTCTTGCGCTAGAGTTCATTGGCTTTCCTCAGGGCACGCAAGTAACGCCTACTGCTGATCATATTTTTAACTTAGCTATGGTCCAGGGACCTTTAGTGGCGTTGCTAATGATCATTCCATTTGCAATTTTTTCTATGTACAAAATTGATAGATTTAGACACCAAGAAATCATTGCAGAGCTTGAAAATAGGTAGTTCAAAGCTTTAATAATATAGTTGCTTTATATCATGACTTTGAATATTAAAAATACCCCAAAGAGACTCAAGAAAAAAGAAGCCATTTTAGAATCTGCTGTTAGAATGTTTGCCCTGCATGGCTATAAAAGCACACGTCTAGAGCAAATCACCGATGATCTCCAGCTAACAGATAAATCAATTTATTACTATTTTAGTAGCAAGGGAGACTTATTTATTGAGGTGGTTCTTCTGATTCAACAACAACTCAATCAGCTAATTAAAAAAATTGAAGATACTGGGATTAACCACCACGATAAAATTAAAAATTACACACATCAAGCTATGAGCATCGAAGGATTAACACTTCTTATGCACCTTCCTAGATCTCTTTCGGAATTTGCCAAATACGAGGATATAAAATCAAACGAATCAAAGCAATTTAAAGTTTGGACGAGTTGGTTTAAAAAAGGACAACTAGAAGGTTCGATCATCCAAGGCGATCCAAATGAGCAGCGTAATTTCTTGTTCGGCTCTCTGTTCTACATTCATCGCATGTATTCCATTCAAGACAATGAAAGCTATTCAAAGATTCAGCCTTTTATTGAGACTATGATAGATAGAATGTACTCAACCAACTACAATATCAAAATATGAAACTACCTCATTACATTACTCTTATTCTTTGGGCTTTTGGAATTGTTAATATTGTTGAGCCTTTTAATGGTCCCTTATTTTATATTGCATCAATTATTTTTTACTTACTGCTCATTGCTCATCTTGTTGAATGCGTTGTGTACAGAAAAAAAATTCTTAGCTCAACAGATGCACCCTTTGTAGCATTCTCAATGACGTTATTGTTTGGTGTTATTTACCTTGGCTCGATAAAAGACTCTTAACATTGGAAGTTCTAAGTTCGGAAGCTAAGATTCCTAGGGGGTCCTTTGGTGTTTGGACTCTAGCTTGGCCTTCGATTATTACTAATATCTTTTATGCAACCAGCTCCATAGTTGCAATTAAAGTGGTTGGCGGTCTTGGGCCAGATGCAATTGCTGCAGCTGTTACTGGTCAAAGGGTTACATTTATTTTGCAAGCTGTTCTTACCGGAGTTCTAGCCGGCTCTACAGCCCTGATAGCAAGGAGCTGGGGGGCTAGCAATAAAGAAGAAGCCGGTATTTTTTTTACTCGGACTCTTCAGTTGGTTGTCTGCATTGCTTTTATCACCGGCGGGTTAATATGGCAATTTGCTGAACCATTAGTTACTTTTTTTGGTTTAAAAGGAGAAGCTTTAACCCTCTCAGTAGAATACCTGAAAGCTATCTCACCTTTTTATGTGGGTTTCGGTATCGGCCTTGGGTTGATTACTGCACTGCGCGCTGTTGGAGATGTTAAAACTCCATTAGTCATTGGGGCAATCATGAATATTTTTGCCGTATTTTTTATGCTTGTTTTTGTTAATGGTTGGATTGGTTTTCCTGAATATGGGGTGAAAGGAGCAGCCCTGGGGAATGGCTTGTCATTTGTTATAGGTGCTCTTTTGTTAATAGTTTTTTGGCGTTCAAATCAATTGCCAGTAAAGTACTCATCAGTTCTTGCTCTCGATATTCCAAGGGTAAAGGAAATATTTAAAGTTGGTTTACCTGCAGCGTTAGAGCAGGTAATTTTTCAAGGCGGCATTACAGCATTCTTAATTTTAGTTGCCCTTTATGGAACAGAGGCATATGCAGCATATGGAATAGGAGTACAAATACTCTCTTTTTCTTTTGTTATTGGTTTTGGCTTCTCAATAGCCGGAGCTACTTTGGTAGGTCAGCACTTAGGTGCAGGCAACCCAGAGCAAGCAAGAAGAGCAGGGTGGGGAGCCATGAGACTTTCTATTGTCTCCATGACATTTTTTGGCATTCTTATAGCAGCTTTTGCAGAACCTTTGGCGCGCTACATGATAGATAACGATGAAGTCGTGCGGCTTTCTGTGGTATTTATTTGGTTGCTTGGTTCAATGCAGCCATTGATGGCCATTGAGTTTTCCCTTGGAGGAGCTCTGCGAGGAGCGGGAGACACAAAAACACCCTTGGTTATTACTCTCACTTGCTTACTATTTATCAGAGTCTCCTTGGCACTAATTTTTTACATGTTAGATGCCAGCATAGAGATAATTTTTTCTACTTTGGTAGCCGACTACGTGGTCAAAGGCTTCTTGTATGTTGCCAGGTTTAAGTCAGGCAAATGGATGAAGGCGATGAAACTTAAGGAAGATTCTTAGATAACCCAGTCATTGCTGTTTGAGCTCTTTTCCATAACTTTGTTTCAGCTGCACTCAATTTCTTGGCTTTTAAGTTGTTGATAAAAGCTATGATCAATCCTTTGAATTTATCTTTTTCAGAAATTGTTTGAGAAAACTTATCTTGCAACATTTCAAGAGTTAATTTCTGCTTGGTAGCATTGTCAGCTGCAGGCATTTCAATTCCAGCCATTAGCTCCATCATGACAACGGATTCCTTTATTTTATCAATATTATCCAAGTACGCTGGTAATTGAACAGCCTTTGCAATGTCTTTATCTAAAGATGTTTTGCTTAACTCTTCAGACTCTATATAAACTGTTAGCTCATGGTAGACAGCAACTTTTTGTGAAATTATCTCTTCAGCCTTTTTGCTTTCTAGAGCTTTCAAATCTTTTTGAAGCTTTAAGAACTCAGGAGCTTTACGAGTCTTTGTTAGGTCTCTCATTTGCTCTTTAGCTTGAGCAATGGAAAAACCATCTTTTTTAATCTCAGCTGTTATGGTCTCAAGAATTTTAAGCTCATCATTAGCAAGAGATTTTTCTGCTTCATAGAATCTGTCTGCACTCTCGTTAAGTGCCTTCCATAGAATGGTCTCGTTCTTTTTGCCTGCAGGCCCAATATTCTGATAGTCACGTTTTAATTTTTGATACTTCTGAATGCAAAGCTTGGTATCTTCATCATTGATAAGCTTTACTTGCTCAATAACTCCTTCCTTCAATTTTAAGTTCTTTGTTTCTTGAGAACGTATCTCATCGTTAATTGGTTTTCTTGCATTCTGGTAAGCAGATTTAAGTTTTATAAAATCATCGTCCATGACAGGTGCAAAAGTTTGCCAAAGCTGAAATGTTTGGCTTAGATGCTTGCTTAGCTCTATAAGTCCTGGCCATCTAGAGGATTTTTCTTCAGCATATTTTAAGAGCCCCTCAATAATTTTCTCTCTCTCCTTGGCATTAGAAATTTTTACAACCTTGAGCTCTTCATAATACTGAGCACAAGGCTCCCACGCTTTGTCAGTAAGCTGCTTAAATGTTTCCCATTGCTCTCTTCCGGCTGGTTTAGATGTTTGGTCAAGCTGTTGCCATTTAGTCTGCAGTCCATGGATTGCATTGGCATGTTTCCTTGGGTTCTCGATAGGAGAATTTATTAATACTTCGATCTCTTTGATTATTTCATTTCTTTTGGGATTGGTTGCGAACGAAGAGATATCGTTAAAGTACCGTGATTGAGCAGACATAAAATTAAACCTATGCCTTAGCTTATTTGAAACCTTGCCTTCTGATCTAATGGATCTCGAAACCTCGTTGACCAGTTTTTGCCCGTTGCGAATCTCACCAGCTTCAAAATGCATTTCAGCTTTGTCTAACGATTCGAATAAAATTTTATGAGTTTCCACAATAGTTTCTTTTGAAGTTTATAATTAAGTAAATGAAAAAAAGAATTTTAACAGGTATTACGACAACTGGAACGCCTCATATAGGAAATTATTTAGGCGCCATCAAACCTGCACTTGAGTTAGCTGGGCCTGAAACAGACTCATATTTCTTTTTAGCTGATTATCACGCACTTATTAAACAAACAGACTCCTCTTTAATTGAAAGTAGCGTTAAGGATATTGCCCTTGCTTGGCTTGCTTCCGGTCTTGATAAAGAGCAATCAAATTTTTACAGACAATCTGATATTCCCGAGGTGCATGAGTTAACTTGGATATTGAGCTGCAGCGCAGCTAAAGGCATGCTAAACAGAGCACATGCATACAAAGCTGTGGCTGCTGAAAATCTAGAAACTAATGCAGATGAAGACAAGGCAATTAACATGGGTTTATTTTCCTACCCAGTGCTTATGGCAGCAGACATTCTGATTTTTAATGCGACTCATGTGCCTGTCGGTCCTGATCAAGCTCAGCATCTTGAGATGGCAAGAGATATTGCTGGCAAGTTTAATCACACTTACTCAGAAGTTTTTACCCTCCCGGAGGCCCTAATTCAGAACAAAATTTCAGTTCCAGGCCTTGATGGTAGAAAAATGAGTAAGTCTTACAACAACATCATCCCCTTTCTTTGCACGGACAAAGTTCTGCAAAAAGCTATTTCAAAGATCGTCACTAACTCACTTGAACCAGGCGAACCCAAAGATACCAAGGAATGTAATTTATTTAAGTTGTATTCACTTTTTGCTTCCACCGATCAGATTGCATCCATGAGCCTGGCTTACGATGATGGTATAGGCTGGGGAGATGCAAAAAAAGAACTCTTCTCTGTTATTAATAATGAAATCTCACCCATACGCGAAAAATACTTCGAGTTAAGCAATCAACCAGATTTGCTGAATGATTTATTTTCCGAAGGAGCTAAAAAAGTTAGACCTCAAGCCCAAGAGCTGATTGAGAAGCTTCGTGGTTTGGTGGGCATTTCTAAAATTGTCTAATCCCACAGCCTGGCTAAAATTCGGATTATTTTCGGTTGGCTTAGGTCAGTCTTTTGCATTTGTTCTTGTTCCACCATTGGCCCGAGATCTTGGATTGTCTGTGATTGAAACCTCAATAATTTTTTCTATCTCTGCGATTGCTTGGGCAGTAACAAGTGCCTCATGGGGCAGGGCTTCAGATAAGTATGGAAGAAGGAATATAGCAGTCATAGGTCTTATAGGATATTCAGTATCTATTGTTGCTTTAATTACTCCGTTGTTTCTTGTTGAAAAGAATGTTCTAGACCTTGCTTATTTACTCCCTCTGCTTATTTTGGGCAGACTAATTAATGGTTTGATCGGCTCTGCAACTAGACCTGCAGCATTTGCTTATATGGCTGACATTACAGATAGATCAAAACGTACTAAAAAATTTGCAAGACTGGAGTCCAGCTTTTTAATTGGAACCATAATGGGGCCAATGATCGGCGGCTTCTTGTTTTTATACTCAAAAACGCTTCCTTTTTATGTCTTTGCTCTTTGTGGTGGAATAGCTGCAATAGGAATTCTTATTTCTTTCCCCAAAAACATAGATCAAAAGGCTTCTGAAAAAATAGTTTCAAAGCTTTCGTTTCGAGACAGTTCTGTCTGGCCATTTTTACTTTTAGCTGGTCTATTCTCTCTTTGCCAAGCTTCGTTACTTCAGTCAATCGGATTTTTCATAACTGATGTTTTCGCTAACGAGAAGGATTTACCTTTGATTATAAGTTTAACCTTTGTTTTTCTTTCAATTTCTACCGTTGTGAGTCAGTATATTTTTACAGACTTAAGCCCGATTCCTAATAATAAATTACTGATTTACGGCACTTTTTTAGTTTGCATATCTTACATTCAAGCGGCATTATCAACATCAATTGCCTTATTTTATCTTGCAATGATGGTTAATGGTCTTGGCGCAGGAATGGTACGCCCAGCAAATGCTTCTGCTTTATCACTAGCCCAAGATCCGGACGACCAAGGCACTGCTGCTGGTTACCTAGGTTCCGTAATGCCAATTGGCCACATTCTTACTCCCCTTGTCGCAATGCCAATTTATCAATACGGTCCAGAATATTTATATTTTTTTAGCGCTTTTCTATGCTTTGTTGCCTTATTATTTATAATGGGTCACCCACTATTACGAGATCATGAACAAGCCAGCACTACTTCTAGTTAACTTAGGAACGCCCGATTCCCCATCATATTTTGCTGTCTTTAAATATTTGAGAGAATTTTTAATGGACGGCAGGGTAATTGATGTTCCTGCATTCTTTAGGTTTATTCTTGTGACATTAATAATTTGTCCTTTGCGCTCATTTAGCTCTGGAAAGATTTACAAGCAACTTTGGGATCTTTCTGGTGGCGAGTCACCTTTGCTTAAGAATACCCGTGAACTTACAAAGAAGTTGAATGATTCTCAGGATAAATACAATGTTTTTTATGCCATGCGCTATCAAACTCCAAGCATCAAGAATATATTGAACGAAATTAAATTAACCAATCCCACCGATCTAGTTGTTTTGCCTCTGTTTCCCCACTATGCGTCTGCAACGTCTGGAAGTGTTTATGAGGAGGTCACAAAGCAGCTTTCAAAAGAATGGGTGATTCCTAATTTTAATTTTATTTCTCAATATTATGATCATCCAGCATTTATTGATGCATGGGTAAAGACAGCACAAAAATATAATTTAGAGGAGTACGACAAGATTTTATTTAGCTACCATGGACTTCCAAAATCTCAAGTAAATAAGGTTTATTCAGACTTACAATGTGATGGAAAGAATTGTGAACATGAAATGAATGATGACAATCATTATTGCTACAAGGCAACGATTTATGAGACTTCCAAGCTTATAGCTAACAAACTTAATATCCCACATGGAAAATACGAAGTATCTTTTCAGTCCAGACTAACAAACAACTGGTTGGAGCCTTTTTCTGATGAGGTATTAAAAAGCTATCCTCAAGCTGGGATTAAAAAGGTTCTAGTTTTTTCTCCGGCGTTTACGGCTGATTGCCTTGAAACAATCATAGAAATTGGCCATGAATATAAAGAACTTTTTGAGGAAGCAGGTGGGCAAAAACTTGATTACGTTGAGTCATTAAATTTCTCAGATTCTTGGGTTCAAGCTATTATAGAGATTGTTAATTCTAAATCAGGGTAGATAAGTATGTTTAAAGATAATTTATTGAAAGGAAAAAAGATTTTAGTTACAGGTGGCGGCACCGGCCTAGGAAAGGAAATGACCGAGCATTATATTCAGCATGGTGCAGAAGTTGTTATTTGCGGAAGAAGGGAAAGCGTTTTAGCTGAGACTGCAGCAGAGTTCAAAAAAAAATATGGATCCATAGTTCGCTACCAACCCTTGGATATTAGATCAGCTCAAGATGTCGATGACTTTATCGACACTATATTTCAAGAAGGCCCCCTTCATGGGTTGGTAAACAATGCTGCAGGAAATTTTATTTCTCCTACAAAAGACCTTTCCTCAAGAGGTTTTGATGCTATAGCAAACATAGTTTTTCATGGAACCTTTTACGTTACTCATGCTGTGGGAAAAAAATGGCTTGAGCACCAAATAAAAGGTTCTATTATTTCAATTTTAGCAACATGGGTTTGGACAGGCTCTCCATTTGTTGTTCCTTCAGCAATGTCAAAATCCGCTCTTAATACAATGACTAAGTCATTGGCAGTGGAATGGGGTCCGTATGGCATAAGAGTCAATGCAATAGCGCCTGGACCATTCCCTACAGAGGGGATGACAGCAAGATTAAGCCCAAAAGGTGATATGCAGAAAGATTCAGACAGCACTATTCCCATGGGCAGGATGGGCGAAATGAATGAGCTTCAAAATCTAGCTACTTTTCTTATGGCAGACGGGTGTGATTACCTTACAGGTCAGACAATAGCAATTGATGGTGCACAGTACCTCTCAGGCGGGGGAACCTTTTCGCAGCTATCCAAGATGTCTGACGATGATTGGGCAGAAATACGCGGTATGATTAAAAAAACAAATGACGCTGATAAGCAAAAAAGATCAACATAATTTATAGAGGAAATATCAATGGAAATTAAAAACATGCAAAAAATATTAGATGTGCAAAAAGCACATTTCATCAAAGAAGGCGCTCCATCATATGATCTTAGGATTGATAGATTAAATAGAATGAAAACTTTGATCATGGACAACAGATATAAGTTTGTTGATGCTTTGAACGAAGATTTTGGTGTTAGATCAAAAAATCAGTCTATGGCAACAGACGTTTATACGATTGTCCCTGGTATAGAGTATGCAAAAAGAAATTTAAAAAAGTGGATGTCCGTTTCAAAAAGAAAGCCTAATTTTCCTTTAGGTTTGCTTGGCGCCAAAGCCAGCGTTAGCTATCAGCCGCTGGGAACGGTTGGCATGATTTCACCATGGAATTTTCCTGTGTATCTTAGTTTTGCCCCCTTATCATCAATCTTTGCAGCCGGTAATCAGGTTATGCATAAGCCTAGTGAATATACCGAGCAAACTTCTGATCTTTTAAAAGAACTGTGCGATCAAGCTTTTGATGAGCATGAATTTGCAACAATATTGGGTGGGCCGGACGTTGGCGCATCTTTCACTCAACTGAAGTTTGATCACCTGCTATATACAGGCAGCGGTGCGGTTGCGAAACATATCATGAAAGCAGCTGCAGAGAATTTAGTTCCTGTCACTCTTGAATTAGGTGGTAAATCTCCGGTCATTGTTAGCAATTCAGCAGAAAGTGTTACTGCTGCAAAAAGGATCATGCTCGGCAAAACAATGAACGCTGGACAAATATGTTTGGCTCCAGATTACATAATGGTTCATTCAGATAAAAAGGATGAGCTGGTCTCTGAAATGAAAGCTGCCGTCTCATCTTTTTATCCAGATCTAAAGCATAACGATGATTACACTTCTATTATTAACGAAAAGCATTTTGATCGTCTTCAAGGTTTGCTTAAAGATGCTAAAGAGAAGGGCGCGACAATTGATGAGATCAATCCTGCAAATGAAGATTTTTCTCAACAAGAAGCATTTAAAATACCCCCAACCTTAGTTATGAATCCTACTGACGACATGTCAATAATGCAGGAAGAGATTTTTGGTCCATTGCTGCCTATAAAAGAATTTACAGATGTAAACGAAACAATTGCATACGTTAATGCAAACGATAAGCCTCTGGGACTCTATTACTTTGGCTCAGATAAAGAAGAAGAGAGCCATGTGCTTAATAGAACTTCTTCTGGCGGCGTAACAGTGAACGATGTTTTAGGCCATATTCAACAAGAAGATTTGCCTTTTGGTGGCGTGGGCCCCTCAGGAACTGGAAATTACCATGGCGAAGAAGGTTTTAAGAATTTCAGCAACCCAAGAGCTATTTACAAACAAGTAGGTTCAAGCTTTGACAAGCTAATAGCTGTAATTAGACCTCCGTATACTGGTGATATTGAGAAAATTCTTAAGAAGATAGCTAAGTAGATATGACTTCCTTACCCATTTACTTGGGTTACAAGTATTTCCGCTCAAAAAAAGGTGCTTTCGCATCCTTTACTTCTATTATGGCTATTGCTGGGTTGGCTCTTGGAGTAGCTGCCTTAGTGATTGTCTTATCTGTTATGAATGGTTTTGAGCGAGAACTTCAAACTCGAGTGCTTGGAGTTGTCCCTCAGCTCATCGTAAGAAATGACCAACCTTTAAACAATTACGATCAACTAATGGCTCAATTGATTGAGTCAAATGATGTTCAAGCAATAAGTCCATATATAGAAACTCAAGGTTTAATTAGCTCAGGCAAGAGAGCAAGGGGTGTTTTTTTGACTGGGATACTTCCCGACATAGAGCCTGAAATATCCATTCTTCCAGACTATCTTCTTGCAGGCACGTTGGATGATTTGTCTCCAAAAAATGGCATTGTAATTGGTGGGTGGTTGAGCAGGTATCTTGGAATAACTTTGGGGGACAAGGTCTCCATAACTACCACAAATTTAAGATCTTCTATCCTTGGGTCTTTCCCAAGATCACTATCACTGGAGGTGGTTGGTATTTTTGAGCTCAAAGCGGAGCTGGATCAATCCCTAGTATTAATTCACCACGATCTTGCTGCCAATCTCTTGAGCCTTTCTAAAGGAGAAACTCAGGGCATTAGAATTAAAACATCAGACTTATTTGAGGCTAATGCCATTGGGTACCGTCTGCTAGAAAACTTTATGCCTCAAGACGAAGGCTATTACTTTACTTCTTGGCAGCGAACTCACGGCACTTTGTTTCAAGCAATTCAGTTAGAAAAAAAGCTTATTAGTTTAATGTTATTTTTAATAATAACGGTTGCTGCATTTAACATCCTTTCAACCCTTGTCATGACAGTTAAATCTAAAGAAAGAGAAATCGCTATTCTTAAGACTATGGGATGCAGCAAGGGTCAGTTAATAGGAATATTTTTAACGCTTGGGATGATTATTGGCTTTCTTGGAATTGTGATTGGCCTCATCCTTGGATTGCTTATAACTCCCAACATTGATTTCATTATTCACATGGCTGAAAACTTCACAAATAGAACATTAATGGACAGCTATTTTATTAACTACTTTCCATATGAGTTTAGGCCTAATCAGTTAATTCAAATCAGCGTGAGTTGCATTGTTTTGAGCCTTATATTTTCTTATTTTCCTGCATCCAAAGCTGCAAAATTAAACCCTGTAACAATTCTTCGACATGAATAAACTCTCAGCGACAAACATCTCAATGAATTTTACCAATGCGCAAGATTCTCTTAATGTGCTGCAGGATATTTCTTTAGAACTAAGTGAGGGTCAGTCAATTGGAATTATAGGTTCATCGGGTTGTGGCAAGACAACACTTTTGCAGATCCTTGCAGGTTTAGAGACTCCGTCTTCGGGCTCTGTTTATTTCAATGAAACCAACCTTTCTGCGAACAAAAAAACAAAGTTTGCTCAGCTAAGACCAAGCTTATTTGGTTTTGTGTATCAATTTCATTATTTACTTGAGGACCTAACTCTTTTTGAAAACTGTGAACTTTCTTTTCAAATTTTGAAGTCCAAGGACCATTCAGCAAATCATGCAAGTATCATGGCAATTTTTGAAGAGTTAGGAATAGCCCATCTTAAGGACAGTTACCCTTTTACACTGTCAGGCGGAGAAAGGCAGCGAGCTGCTATAGCCAGAGCAGTCGCGCACAAACCCACATTTCTTTTAATGGATGAGCCAACGGGAAATTTAGACAATGACAATGCTGCAATCATTCAAGCATTAACAATAAATTTATCCAAAAAGCTAAATATGGGCATAATAGTTGCTACCCATGACTTGAGTTACGCTGAGCAACTTGATGATGTTTATAAAATAGAAAATAGTAAATTACATAAGATAGAACATGAATAGTATTTTAATTTCCGGCGGATGGTTTATTTGGCCTTTGTTAGTTTGCTCCATATTGCTAATTTCTATCGTTATAGAGCGCTTATGGTTTCTTCAGCGCAGGCTTGTTGCGCCCAAAGGTTTGCAACGTCAAGTACAGAACTTAATTAATAAGAACGCCTTTCATACCCAACATCAAGAAGAAATCTCTGCAACCTCACAGCTAGGAGACATGCTGGCTTATTGCTATCAATACAAATCTGAATCTAGAGAATTTGTTGAAACTAAGGCAGAGGAGAGGGCATCAGAAATTAATTTAACTTTAGAACGAAATCTTTCAATGCTCAGCACAATTGCGAGCATTAGCCCATTGCTCGGTTTGCTTGGAACGGTGGTAGGCATGATTACTGTTTTTGGTAACATTGACATAAACGGCTCGGCAAACGCAGATCTCTTAGCAGCCGGCATCTCTGAAGCTTTAATTACCACAGCTTTTGGCCTGATCATTGCTGTGCCAGCAATTGTTTTTTATAGATTTTTTGAGCAAAAAACAATTAACTTGATGTCAGTTCTGCAGGCAAACACCTCCTTATTTCTAGATTTTCTATACAAGAAATGAAATTCTTTACGAACAAAGAGCGAGCATTGAGCATCGAAATAACCCCCCTAATCGACATAGTATTTTTATTGGTTATTTTTTTTGTGGTTACCTCCAAAATAGAGTCAAATCAGTACCTCAGCTTAGACTTACCCACTACCCAATCTTTTGCTTCCAACATTAGCAATACTGATAGGAACATTGTTCTTTTGGATACTGGGACTCTGATAGTTAACAATCAGGAGTTTAATGTTTCTCAAATAAAAGAAGTCATTACTGCCATTCAAGCAAGCTTCGATAGGTCCGAGACCATCATCTTGTCTATTGAAAATAAGGCTTACCACGAGTGGGTTATATCCCTAATGGATGAGTTGCAGGGTGCTGGATTTCAAAACCTACAAATTAAAACTTATACTGACTAGCTATGAGTCCTTTAAAACGATTATTTTCTTACACCTTTAGATTTAAGTTTTCCTTTTTGGTAAGCGTTGTAGGGTTTTTAATGTTTGCTGCAGCAGATATAGCTGCCGTGGAATGGATTAGAAGAATTATTGCTTTTATTAATTCAGACAAAACAGATTTTAGTATCTATCTAGTCTTGGCTTTAATTTTCATAGCTTTAGGTCGAGGCATTGGATTTTTTATTGGAAATTACTTTATGTCTAGGGTTGGGTTTGGGATTGTTCATGATTTAAGGTCTGAACTTTTCACCAAGCTAATCAATCTACCAAAACTTTATTTTGATCAAAATCAATCAGGCCAGCTAATCAATCGCATTACCTTTACCACCACTCAAGTTTCTGGAGCTGCTTCCAATGCAATCAAAACTTTTGTTAGAGAGGGCTTTTTACTAATAGGCCTAATGGTCTACATGCTATCCCTCAATTGGAAGTTAACACTTCTCCTCTTGGTAACAACACCCTTTATAGCTTTGATTGTTTATGTTGCTGGTAAAAGATTAAGGAAGCTTGCCAAAACGATACAAACTGCCATGGGGGATGTCACGCATTTAGCTTCTGAGGCTGTAGATGGCAATCTAGAAATTAAATCTTTTAATGCAGAATCTTATGAGACTGAGCGTTTTTTAAAAGCCAATGCATCGAATAAAAATCAAAATCTAAAACTGGAGGCAACCTCAAATCTTGCGACTCCCATCATTCAATTGCTGGTCTCAGTTTCTCTTTCTATAGTTGCATACTTTGCCCTAGGCGCTCAACTTGGAATTGAGCTAAGTGCTGAGAATTTTGTTGCTTTTATTACTGCGGCAGGATTGATGGCCAAGCCGATCAGGCAACTTTCCAACATTAATGCCGTTATTCAAAAAGGCTTAGCTGCTGCCATTGAAATCTTTGATCAATTGGATGCAAAGGAAGAACAAGATACCGGCGATATAGAAACAGAGATAACTGGAAACATAGAGTTCAAAGATGTAACGTTCTCCTATAAACCCAAGGAGTTAGTTCTAAATAATTTAAATTTTAACATTGGGCAAAACGAAACCGTAGCCATTGTTGGAAAGTCTGGTTCAGGAAAATCCACGATAGCCAGCTTACTCTCAAGATTCTATTCAGATTTTTCGGGTGATATTTTGATTGATGGTGTTAGCATCATGGACTACAAACTTAGCTTTTTAAGAGAATCAATCTCAATCGTAAATCAATCCCCAACACTTTTTAATGACAGCATTGAGAGAAACATTGCTTACGGTGAATCTGAGATTGATGAAGCCAAACTTAAACAGGCTGCTGAAATTTCTGGCTGCCTTGAATTTATAGAAAAATTACCCGAAGGCTATAAATCTGAAATAGGTGATGATGGCGTCCTGCTTTCAGGTGGTCAAAGACAACGCATTGCAATTGCAAGGGCATTTTATAAAGACTCACCAATCATAATCCTCGATGAGGCAACGTCAGCCCTGGATAACGAGTCAGAGTTGATTGTGCAAGAGGCTGTCGAGAAATTAATAAATAATAGAACTACCATCGTTATTGCTCATAGGCTTTCAACTATTGAAAATGCAAACAAGATATTAGTGGTTGATCAGGGCACAGTTGCAGAATTTGGAACCCACGAAGATCTTCTAGGGCAAGAGGGAATCTACAAGAGTCTTTATCAGAATAAATTTACTGACTCTGAGGTAAGCAGCACCCACTCAGGAAAAACAAAAAAAACTCAGGAATACCTTCCTGCGTTTACAGAAGAATCTGCTCAGCAAGGTTACCTCATTGATGCTTGGTACAAGAAGAGTGTATGGTTATACCTTTTATCTCCTCTAACATTTATATTTTCTGCCTTGGTGAGATGGAGAAAAAATTCATATCTTAAAAATTCTTCAAAAGTTTGGAAATCAGAAATTCCAATTGTTGTTGTTGGCAATATTTCTATGGGTGGGACAGGTAAAACTCCTTTGGTAAAACATATCGCCTTAGCTCTAAAGGAGAGGGGTTACAAGCCAGGGTTAGTGAGTCGAGGTTATGGTGGAAAGTTTTCTGGCACCCTCGAGGTAAATGCTGAGACTACTTTCAAACAAACTGGAGATGAAGCTCAGCTTTTAGCTAAATTAAAGATTCCATTTTTTATTGATAAGGATAGATCTAGAGCTGCTAGAACACTTCAAGAAAAACATGACTGCGATGTGATTATCTCCGATGACGGCCTTCAGCATTACAAGATGGACAGAAAAGTGGAGATTGCTGTAATTGATGGTGCTAGAAGACTTGGTAATGGCTTGGCATTCCCTGCCGGTCCATTGCGAGAGCCTAAAAGTAGACTAAAAGAGGTTGATTTTATTGTAAACAACGGTGGGCCTACTGAGGCAGATGAAATCCTCATGACTCTAAACCCTGCTAAATTTATCCATTTAAATTCTGGTAAGCAATATACCGTAGACAATTGGCCAATGCATAAGCAAGTCCATGCTGTCGCAGGTGTAGGCAATCCAAATAGATTTTTTGACTTGCTCTCAAGACTGGGATTTGAATTTGATAAAAACTCATTCCCTGATCATCATAAATATAATAAAAGAGATCTATACTACCTCGATCACTTACCGATTTTAATGACTGAAAAGGATGCGGCGAAATGCAAACATTTTAATAATTCTAAAATTTGGTATCTGAGTATCGAAGCAAAAATAGAATCTCAATTTATAGACCGACTAGAGGATAAATTAAATGATTGATAAAGAAATATTAAACCTAATGGCATGCATTAGATGTAAATCAGATTTAACAGAGGAAGAGGCCTATTTGAAGTGTTCTCAGTGCAACATTGGCTATCCAATCAAAGAAGATATTCCCCATATGCTTGAGGAGAGTATTTTTTCTCTAGATGGCTGATGAATTTGTAATCATCGTCCCAGCTAGAGCAGGTTCGTCTCGACTCCCAAATAAACCTCTTTTAGAGATTAACGGCAAATCTTTGTTGACCAGGGTATTTGAATTGGCTCAATCTTCCAAAGCCAAAGCTACATTCATCGCAACTGATAATAAAGCTATTAAAGATCATGCGGAAGCAATTGGTGCCAAGGTTGTTATGACTAAAGAAGATCATATTTCAGGGCTAGATAGAATTGCCGAGGCTGCCAATCTGTTGAGTTTACCAGCTGAGACAAGAATCCTTAATCTTCAGGGGGATGAGCCTTTTATGCCTCTTGAGGTTATTAACACTCTAACCAGTCATTTATCAAAAGACTCTAGCATTGCAACTGCTTGCGTGCCCTTGACTGACCGCAAGGCAATTGGGAATCCAAATGAAGTTAAAGTGGTTCGCTCGCTATCTAAGCGTGCCATGTATTTTTCTAGGTCTGTAATTCCCAATGAGTTCACCTCAAGCTATGACGGTTATTTAAAACATCTAGGTATTTATGCTTACGAGAACAAAACTCTTCAAGAGTTAACTGCATTGAAACCCACACCAAATGAATTGCTGGAAAAATTAGAGCAGCTTAGATTTCTAGACCATGGCTACAATATATTTGTAGAGGATTATGCTTGTGAGCCTCCTATAGGAATTGATACCCCAGCCGATCTCGAAAGAGCAATTGAGTTTTCTAAGGCAAATGACTAATTTATTCATAGACAATGCTTTTAATTTAGAGGTTGCAGCCAAGCGAGTTATTACAATCAAAGCTCACGAAGATACCTTAAGTTTGCGTGAATTGAAGAATGACAAATATTTAGTTATCGGATCAGCAACCAATATGATTATGAATGAGCTCTATGAAGGCACCATTATTAAAGTATCCATGAATAACATTGATCAATCATCTGACGGAATTACTTCGGTTGGTGCTGGACTGTCATGGGATAAGTTAATTGGCTACTGCTTAGAAAATAAACTCTTTGGCATAGAGAACCTAACCTTGATTCCAGGTTTGGTAGGCGCAGCACCGGTTCAAAATATCGGAGCATACGGTGTGGAGGTTTCCTCCGTTATAGAAAGCGTTACTTGTTACAACTTCGCAACCCAGCAAATTGAAATTTTAACAAAGACTGAGTGTAATTTTTCTTATAGGCAGTCTATTTTTCAAGCGAAGCAGTATTTAATTTTGAGTGTGCAATTTCGGTTTAACAAATTATTTGACCCCCATTTATCTTACCCATCTTTGGCTCAATATCTTGAGCAAGAAAATATCAATTCTGATGCCATATCTCCAAGACAACTCTCATCATGCATTCAAGCCATAAGAGAATCTAAACTTCCATCTCCTAATGTCACGCCCAATGTTGGGAGTATTTTTAAAAACCCAATTGTTGAGTCAGGTTCCATAGCTTTAGATTTTCTTGAAGGTCATCGGTGGGATACATCAGAGGGACAAATAAAATTAAGTGCAGCCAGGCTGCTTGAGACCGTCATGCCATCGATTAATATTCCACCAAGCCTTGGGTTTTATGAAAAGCATTCCTTAGTTTTAATTAACAGGGGAGAGGCGGTGTTTGGCGAGATCATTAAACTTTTAAAAGATATACAGGATGAAGTTCGCAGCCTCTATGGGATCGATCTTGAGATTGAGCCAGAAATATTAGGGTCTTAGATGTTTTTATCTGCAGCAATCGCACATTTGCTGGCGGTCATGTCACCAGGGCCTGATACTGCTATTATTTTTCAGCAATCTTTCACAAAAGGCCGAAAGTCAGGAATTCTTACTGCATTGGGCATAGGCTTTGGTATCTTTTTGCATTGTCTTTTAGCGATTTCAGGCATCTCCATACTTTTGTACAGCACCGAAGAAGCTAGATTTATTATTAAAATATTAGGAGCTTCTTATTTGGTGTGCGTTGGATTTCAATCTTTATTGCCACAAGAAGATTCAGAGTCTAGGACAGCTTCCAAAGCATTTACCCATCCATTTTTAATTGGGTTGATTACTAATATTTTAAACATCAAAGCATTCTTGTTTACCGTGTCTTTATTTTCATTCATAAACCTGCAACCTGATTCACTTATGTCCTGGATTTACTTGTTCTATTTTCCAGTGATTACGGCAGCATGGTTTAGTTTTGTGTCTTATGCCCTTACTCATGAAGCTTTAGGTGATATATTTAACCAATACAATCATAAGATTCAATTTGCTTCATCGGCCTTTATATTGTTGTTGGGCTTATTAATTCTTTCACAGACAATTTATGGAATTCTCTGAGCTTTTAAAATCAATCAATTCTTTAGAGGATGCCTATCCTCCTGTGCACCTCTGGAACCCCGATTTGTGCGAGGGCGTAGAAATGCGAATAGATCGAGAGGGTAATTGGTATTATCAAAACTCCATTATTGGCAGAAACAAACTTAAAATATTGTTTTCAAGGATTTTAAAATTTGAAAATGGAAATTACTATTTGGTAACACCGGTAGAAAAGGTCATTGTAAAAGTAGATATCGCACCTTACATGATCATAGATTACGAGGTGGATGAAGAGAGAAAAAACATTCTTTTAAAAACGAATCTAGACTTCAACTTTTCACTTGATGCACATCATCCTATGGAGCTTAAATTAATTCAAAGTGAATCCATTCCCTTTGTAAAAATTAGAGATGGCTTAGAAGGATTTATTTCACGATCAGTGTTTTACAGCTTGGTTGAACTGGCCTTAACTCAAGAGCAGAATTCTGAAACGGAATTGATGCTATCAAGTTATGGGCAGAAATTTAGTTTGGGCCCAATCTCTTAGATCCTAAGCTAATTTTTTGACTTCGAGAATCCATTCATCGATGTACTGTTCAAGAATGAACAAGGGCAGAGCGCCTCTTTTTAGAACTTCGTGATGGAAGTCTTTAATGTCAAAACTATCGCCCAGTTCTTTTTTGGCACGGTCCTTAAGTTCTTGAATTTTTAGCTGACCAATCTTATAGGCTAAGGCTTGACCAGGCCAGTTGATGTATCTATCGACCTCGTTCATTACGTCTTGCTTAGTTTTAGCGGAGTTGTCTAAAAAATAATTAATGGCATCTTGTCTACTCCAATCAAAATAATGCATGCCCGTGTCAACAACCAGCCTTATGGCTCTCCACATATCATAAGTAAGCTGACCAAATTTTGAGTAAGGGTCCTTATAAAGACCTAGATCGTAACCCAAGCTTTCACTGTATAGACCCCAGCCTTCAACAAAGGCTGTTACGCCTCCGTACTTCCTAAAGTTAGGGAGATCTAATTCCATTGCCAAAGCTATTTGTAAATGATGCCCTGGAACTGCCTCGTGAACGCTTAAGACTTCAATCTCATACTTGGGCCTTACCTCAGGTCTATAAAGATTAACGTAGTAGTAACCAGCTCTTGATCCATCTGCAGCAGGACGCTGATAGTATGCGGTGGTGGTATCCGGTGCACTTTCTATTGGGATAGGTTTTAAACCATAAGGCATTGAGGGAAGCACTTTAAAGATATTAACCAATTCTGGATCTATTCTCTTGGAAGTTGCCAAATATGCTTCGAAGAGCTCTTCAGAGGTTTTATAATAGAATTTAGGGTTTGATCTTAGGTCGTCTAAAAAACCTTTGAAAGTTCCTTGCCATTTAACTTCTTTGATGACAGCTTCCATTTCTGTCTTAATGCGAGCCACTTCAAGAAGTCCAATGTTATGAATCTCTTGAGGAGTTAGGGTAGTGGTTGTAAATTTTCTAGCCAAATACTCGTAATACTTTTTACCGTTGTTAATGTCTTTGATGCCAATAGAGATTCTGCAAGCTGGCAGATAGGAATCTTCAAAAAACTGATGAAGTTTAAGATATGCAGGTATAACTTTGGTGGCAATCACGTTTTTTGCTTTGGCTTGAATGGCATCAACATCTTCCTGACTAATAGATCTATCCATTGACTCAAACGCCCTAAAAAATGGACTGGTTTCCGATGAGACGAAAGCTTGCAATTTAATTTGGTCAAAAACTTTTTGCATTAAAAAGCGAGGAGGGACCGTTCCCGTCTCTATTCCTTTTTTAGCTTTTTCAATTTCAGCCTCTATTACCACTTCCAGTTTGCTCAGACGCTCAATCCAATCCAAGTAATGCTCTGCATTTCTTAAAGGTAAAATATTTACCGTTTCGTGCTCAAGTTGAATGCCTCCACGATGACTAAAGGGCATCAGGTAAGTTTGATACTCAAAACTCTCCACGGAATTCTCATACTGTTTTTTAAACAATTTGTAGTTGGTTGTATTTAGCTCATCGAAATCATCGATGGCCATTGCATTCAAGGCATCAAGAACTGATTGATCGTGCTGATGGTCTTCGTTTATTTTTTTTATAGAGCTATCAGACCATTCTGTATTGAATCGAAGATCGCCCATGCTTGAGGCATACACAGGATTATCTGAAACTACCTTAGACCATTCAGAATCCATCAGACCTTCAAAAGTAGTTTCCGTTGATGGTTGAGAGCAGCCAGCCAGAAATCCTACCAACACTAAATATTTAATGTTTCTCATTACATGTTCGGGTAATTAGGTCCGCCAGTTCCCTCTGGTGTAACCCAAGTAATATTTTGTGAAGGATCCTTAATATCGCAAGTTTTGCAATGCACACAATTTTGGCCGTTGATTACAAATTTTGGTCCATCATCGCTCTCAACAACTTCGTAGACACCGGCAGGACAATATCTTTGTGCAGGCTCATCGTACATTGGAAGGTTTTGCAAAATTGGAATTGATGCATCTTTAAGGGTTAGATGGCATGGCTGATCTTCTTCATGATAAGTGTTTGAAAGAAAGACCGAGCTGAGCTTGTCAAAACTGACCTTGCCATCAGGTTTTGGGTACTCAATTTTTGGCATATCTGCCGCCGGTTTCATGCAGGCGTAATCCGGTGTGGTGTGACGAAGCGTGAAAGGCAATTTGCCTCTAAATATTAATTGATCGATGGCATTGAATGCTGCACCAACCAAAGCACCAAATTTATGGAACATAGGACCAAAGTTTCTTGACTTGTAAAGCTCCGTTTGAATCCAGCTTGCTTGAACCAATTCATCAAATTTTAGATCGCCTTCTGTTTCAATGTTTTGAAAGATTGCTTCCGCTGCCAGCATTCCAGATTTCATCGCAGTGTGTGAGCCTTTGATTTTAGAGAAAACTAAAGTTCCAGCGTTGTCACCAACTAAAACTCCGCCTGGGAATTCCATGCTCGGCAATGACTGAAGACCACCTTTAATAAGTGCTCGTGCACCGTAAGTTAATCGCTCTCCACCCTCAAGGTAAGGTCGAATAGATGGATGTGTTTTCCATGTTTGAAATTCATCAAAGGGGCTTAAGTAGGGATTTTCATAATCCAATGGCACAACGTAGCCTAGATAAACTTCGTTATTATCTGCATGGTAAAGGTAAGAACCAGCAGGGGTGTTCTTAGCACTTGGCCACCCGTTGGTGTGAATAACTAAACCTTCTTCATGCATCTCATCTTTTATCTTCCAAACCTCTTTAAAACCGATGCCGTAATGCTGGGGATCTTTGCCTTCATCCAATGCATATTTTGCGATCAGTTGCTTTCCAAGGTGGCCTCTGCAACCTTCGCCAAAAATAGTATATTTGGCTTTAATGTCTATCCCTGCTTCAAAACCAGGTTTTTGTTCGCCATCAACGCTAACGCCCATGTCACCAGTTCTAACACCAACAACTTTTTCGTTTTCATACAAAATCTCACTGGCCGGAAAACCAGGGAATATTTCTATGCCTAGCTCTTCAGCTTGTGTTGCCAGCCACCTGCATAAGTTTGCAAGACTTGCGACGTAATTGCCGTGATTATTCATTGGAGGCATAACAAAAGAAGGGATGGGCAGACTAAATTTCTCAAACATGTACATCAACTTATCTCGTTTTACCGGGACGGTAAGAGGGCAGTTTTTATCTTTCCAATCTGGGATGAGCTCGTTTAGAGCTGTTGGTTGAAACACGTTCCCTGAGAGAATGTGAGCACCAATTTCTGAGCCTTTTTCAAGTAAACATATCTCAAGGGGCTTATC
>Ga0209091_10000950_pt1 | contig 26702 bp, 27 predicted proteins | sample ArcticOcean_MG_C_6_FD_187438 | JGI IMG/M metagenome (GOLD analysis project Ga0209091, IMG submission 187438) | Marine microbial communities from western Arctic Ocean - ArcticOcean_MG_CB8_128 (SPAdes) (version 2) | ecosystem: Environmental > Aquatic > Marine > Oceanic | place: Arctic Ocean...
CCCTTTATTCTAAGCTCATTACAATTATTACACGCATTTTGAATTTCATCTTTCCATCTCCATACCCCGTCTGCAAGCAATTCTGTTGGAGGAGGATTAAATATATTGTCACCATTTTCATCTATGAATGGCTCTCCTTGATCGTACTGATAATTATTTTCAGTTCTTTGGTTAGAAAAATCTACATCTACATCTTCCCAATTATAATTATCATTATTTGGATCAAAAATATTTTGTAATTGATCTGTTAGTCCCAAATACTCATTACAAGAGGTCTCATTTATCATATCAAAATTAAAATTATTTTCAGAACAATAATACTGAAAAGATAATGTGTCTAAGCAAGAACCAAATCCATTTTCATAATTGTTTATGCAACCGTCTATTCCAATATCTTCATATGTGTCTAAAGATATTTCTAATTTATATTTAGTTAATTCATTGATATTGATTTCAATATGATTTTTTATATCCCATTTTTCGTAGATAGGCTGTCTAATCTCATAATAATCATTATCCTTGCCAAATCTAAATAATAATTCAACCTGAGAAGTATCGTTTAAAAACCAATCACCTCCAGCTATTTTATCTTCATCTCCATAAACATACATATTCAGTTTATCATATGCAAAAAAACTATTTTTCTTATCATTAGGCAAAGTAGAAAAACTTTTTTTAATGGCAATAGCTTGATTATTTTTTATTCCTCCCGTATTTATATTATCATCAGATTTCTCAAATGATAAAACTAATGATTGCTCTTTCATTCTTATTCCAGTTAATTCATCTACTTCTCCTTCAACATCTGAGTTTGGAGATTCATACTCATTAGGATTATCATGTGTATTTAATACTGCCACAGCAAAATATGGTTCTTCAGAAAAATCACTATCATTTATCGATGCAATTTCATCAATACTTGCTCCTCCTAATTCTAACCATTCATTGCCTACTATCTCTAATTTTGCTATTTTTATTACTTTTGGGTTTTGTTCATTTGTAATTGATTCTTCATAATTATATGTATTACTCATACCATCTACCCATAATCTTACATGCCTTACATCGCTCCATGTTACAGTTGAGTCTCCCCTTAATTCAAAATCATTTAATAGTACTCTATATAATTTCCAATTAGTCTCAGGGATATAATCTGTATAATCATCCCCCTTAGGATTAATTGTGTAAGAAAAATAATTATTACTTTCATCTAAACTATAATCCTTATCTAAATCTTCTGTATCTGGATATCTACCTAAGTCCGCATTACCCTCAGTCCCATTATATTGTTTATAATACTCTATATCTGAGCAAGCTTGATTATTGTAGCACCAATTGTCACCATTAGGATCTGCAACATCGTTTTGATTTTCATCATCAATAGTACACTCCCCCTCCTTATAGTTACAATTACATCCCCCTAAACCATCTTCATATAAATCTGGACATAAATCTATACCCGTATCTTCTTCATCAGATAAATTATTATCACCCCAACCATTACCATAGACATCTATATCTTCTGTATTTAATAAGTTATCATTATTGATATCTTCAGATATGTGACCAATGTCAATATGTAATAAAATATCTTCGTCTGACTCAAAATTTTCAGCATTAACCCAAACTTCTAAATATTTTTTTCTACTTAAATCATAGTCACTTGAATATAATGAAGTAGTGATTCCATTCCAAAAATCATATGAATCAAAGCTATTATTTTCAGGATTAAAAAAAGGTCTTAACCAAAGAGTCTTAGTATATGTATTTCCAGCTTGACTAGATGTTTCAATATCTGGCCATATATCTCTTGTTTGTTCTTCGATATAGGGGTTATACCATGTCATTGAACCTCTTGAATTTAAATCTTTTAGTATTCCATTATAAGATATTGGTGGAGCAGCTATCTTCCAATTTCTAGATGTTAAGCTTAATGAAATAGAACGTTTTGAAGCCTCAAAATCATCTAGAAAAGCCTTACCTAAAGGATTTGGGTTTGGATATACTTCTGCAAATTCTCCTTCTAAATTAATGGATGAAGCTGCTGTAGCATCTACAAAGGGAAGTTTATCTGTAAATTCTGTTATTTGATCAAAATCTTTTTCAAATTTTCCATTAATATTCCATATAAAATTTCTCATTGGTTCATACCCTACTTCAACATTATCATCCATAATCGTTTGATTATAATAAAATAGCCCGCCGCTAATGAAGTTTTTTTCATTAATAGCATACTTTAAATGTGTACCAAATAAAAGTTTTTGATCAAATGAAATTAATTCATTTTCTTCATAGGTTACACTAATATTTGCTCCTGGGAGTAAAGCTTCAGCATTAATTAAATTCAAGCTTCCAGAGAAATAGTCAATAGTATAATCTATACCTCTAGTAAGAGTATTACCATTTAATGATACGGTCTCACTACCTTCTACTATCATAAACCCTAAACTAATTGTTGAGCTTCCAGATGAATGTTTATATTTAATCATAAATTCATGTTCACCTGTTATCTCACCTTGATCTGTAGAATAATACATAGCTGGCCCTGTATCTCCTGAAGAAGGTATAAAATTATTGTCTTGATCATTTAATTCTGAATCTAAATAGTATTCTAAGTCTGGACTATTAATACCCCAATAATTATTAAAATCTGTAAAATTCCAAAAATTAAATTCTGAACCCTGATATGAATAATTTCTGGCTTGTTTATCAAATGCAAAGGGTAAGTGGCTTGGTAAAAATAATTCTCCATATGTTGGATTAATTAAAATCGTATTATTATCTACTTTCCCATCGCCTAAATAAAATAATCCAGTAGCATCTTTAATCTCTTCTCCATTTGAATTTCTAGTATCTAGACCAAAAATTGTCAGAAATGACTGAAAATTATTAACTTGGCTATGCGTTTCTTCAAGACCGCCATTATTATATATTATATCTAATTCTAAAGAACTTAAATCTGTTATTGAACTACCTAAGGTATAAACATTCTTAAACATTAAACTCCAAGTTTCATAATTAGGAGTAGTAGAACCATCTAACTTAATTAGTTGCATATCAATTGCTTTAGGCTCTTGGGGTTGAAAACCTTCAATTTCATTATTATTAAGATAATCTTCATTTAATTCATTAAATATTTCATCCCCATCTCCATCACAATCACTACTAGCACCGTCAAAATTAATATCTAAACATTCATCATAAATTAGCTCAATGTCTGTACCATTAAAATCGTACGGCTCGTCAAAGCTATTATTATTATTATTGTCTATATAATCTTCATTTAATTCATTAAATATTTCGTCACCATCACCATCACAATCTGATTCGTCAACATATGTAATATCTAAGCATTCATCATAATCTATAAATGATCCTGATTCTTGATTATAAGAAGTCAGGTTATAGCTCATAGCTATTGCTTCTTGAGGGGTAGTATTTAATCTTAATACTCCTAAAATTCTATCTAATTCATAGTCAACACCCTCAATTAATTTTTTCCAATTTCCAGATATTTTAGTAGAATTAGAATCTAAAGGATTCATAAACGCAGTTCCATACACTACATCTAAAACTCCATCATTACTTGTAGCAGTCGATTTTTTATAAATTTTATAATCGTAGATAACTCTATTAGGGTCAAAACTATGACTTAATGCGCCATTACTAATTTGCAAAGGGTAATATTGTTCTTTAAAATGTTGCTCTATAAAAAAATATCTATCTTTAATAAAGTTATAATCATTTATATAGCTAAACTCTGATGTCTGTCCTCCAGAAAATGTCTTAGCTGATTTTTTAACCTGCTCTCTTGAAATAACGGACTGAATTTCTAATGGACCTAATTGATGAATAGATTTAACTCCGAATAATCCTTCACTCTTGCCACTACCTACACTTACAAACTGGGTTGAAGGTAAACTTAAGCTGATATTTCCAGCTTCAGCTGATTTTAAAATATCATTTTTTGTTCCTTCCCATTTTATAGTTAAATCATTTTCCCAATTAAAGTCAGCTTCAGAATCCTGTTGAGCATTCAATGATAATTTATCTCCGATTTTACCTTCAATATCAAATCTTTGAGTTTGCTCTAAATCAATATCCCATGTTTTATTTTGTGATGAGTTTAAGACTACCAAGTCTTTATCTTCAAAAACAATCTCACCATTTATAGAAATATCACCCTTTAAATTAAGAGATACATTTGTTCCAATAATATCTTGATTAATTAATTTTAATGCAGCCTCAGAAACATTTGTATTTCTATTTTTAGAAGTGAATTTTTTAAGAATCTTAGCAAGATATTTTTTATTTCTATTATGTGTAAATGCTTTAGGAACATACCAACTAAGAGGTACAACAACAGGAAAAGATATATTGTTTCCATGATGAGTATTAGTTATTATATAGGTGTAAGGATTCGTGCCAACTAAGTTTTGATTCTCATATTTTTTTAACTTTTTAATAGACTTTAGTTTTTTATTCTTTCTATAGGCATATGACATGCTAGGATAAGTCACTTCATTAGTATCAAAACTATTATCAATGGAATTATAAAAATAATCTGAATCATCAAAAGGGTGAGGAATGTTTGGCATAATTTTCCAATATGAAGACAAACTATATTTAATAGAAATATAGTTATCATTTTTTGAAAAAATAATAGTAACTAAGAAAAATGTTATGAGAATTTTTTTTAAAATCATGATAAATTATTAATTATAAAATAACTTGTTCTTATTTATTAAATAAAGAATGCTCTTTAAATAATAATTGTAAATTATGAATAGCACGAGACCTGTGAGAAAAATTATTTTTTTCATCTAATGTCATTTCTGCAAACGTTTTATTATATGATGGTATGTAAAAAATTGGATCATATCCAAACCCACTATTTCCTTTTGCTTTTCTCGTTATAGTACCTTGAACGCTACCCTCTGCAACAAGTTCCATATCTTTATTAATAAAAGTTACTGCAGTTCTAAATTTAGCAGCTCTTAATCTATCATCAATATTTTCCATACTTTCTAGTAATTTATTTACATTATCTAAATATGAACAATTTGAACCAGCATATCTTGCAGAATAGATACCTGGTTCTCCATTTAGTGCATCTACTTCTAGCCCTGTATCGTCTGATATAGTTGGTATTTTAGTAATATTAAATACAGTTCTAGATTTTATGAAAGCATTTTCTTCTAATGTATCTCCATCTTCAATAATTTCTTTTATTTCAGGAAAATCTTGAAGAGTAAGTATTTTAATTGACGTATTACTAAAAGATTTTTTTAATTCTTTACATTTATCTAGATTATGAGTCGCTAAAATGATTTCCATAAGAACAATTATTGTCCATAATTAATGTTATATAATTTAAGCCTACTAAAATTTTTTATTACTAAAATTTATTTTTTAAATCAATACTGAGGAAGAGTTTCTGATGCGTAATAAATAATTTTTTTGTAAGAAGTTTATTTTGTAATTTTTAGCTCGCTTTTTATATAAAAACCGAATAATTTTGGTTTGGCCTGATAGCTCAGTCGGTAGAGCAGAGGACTGAAAATCCTCGTGTCGGCAGTTCGATTCTGTCTCAGGCCACATTAAACCCTAATGGAAACATTGGGGTTTCTTATTTTAATCCATTAATTTAAGCTATGAGAAAATATTACCTAATTTATGTAATTTGGCTATCATTAGTTGTTCTTTGGAATTTCTTATTTCCTGATATTTATCCAATTTATGATGTTATAGCTGCTATTATCTTAGCGCAATTATCAAATTTTTTAAAAAAAACTATTTAAGCCCAATCTCTTTTAAACGTTCCTCTAAATATGATTTTGCAGTATGCTTATCTGATAAAACAACATCATCTCTCGCATGTACAAAAAATGGCACTGAGTATCTAGACTGATTATTAATTTTAGGGTTAATAACACGGTGTGTCGTAGATGGATAAAAATTATTGGAACATGTTTGAAGCATATCACCAACATTGACTACTATATAATCTGAACTAGTAGAAACATTTACCCAATTATTATCTTGATCTAAAACTTGGAGACCAGGCTGAGACCCTGCTACAAGCAAGGTTATTAAATTAATATCTTCGTGAGCTCCAGCTCTGACAGATTCTTTTTTTTCTAACCCATCTAATGGGGGATAGTGAATTATTCTAAGTAAATTTGCTTCACTTCTCTGAATCATTTTATTTAAAGGAATAGAAAAATTATTTTTAATTTCTAATGGTGTGTTATTATGTATTTCTAATAATAATTTTTCTGCAATAATTTTAAATTCAGTAATTAACTGATTTGTTTTATTAGAGATATTTTTAGGGTATCTGCCCCAATTATAGATATGATAAAATTCTTTTAAATCTTTCTCAGATGAATATTTAGAATTTTCAGATAGGTAAGGAAAATATCCATCTTGATTTTTGGGATGGAATAAATAATTATGTTTATCTTCAGAGTTAAAAAATAATTCCCACTCTCTATATATATCATGTATTAAATCTTTAGAAATTGGGTGGTTTTTAATAATTGCAAAGCCTGTATTTTTAAGTGAGGACGCAAAATCTCTACCTAAGTTTTTCGAATCGTAATCAATGGTTAAAATTTTATTCATAATATTTATTTAAGGCTAAATATAGTAAAAATAAATGCACTTTAAAGACTACCAGTCTTCATCCTCATCTTCATCAACTACTACACTATTCTTAGCCCACATCTGACTGAAATACCATTTTTGATAATCTTCTTTTGAAACAATAAACATATCACCTTTATTCATTTTAGCATGACCGCTACCGCAAAGCTGAGCACATCCTAATTGAAAAGTATCACGTCCATACGTTTCAGCTATTTTAATTCCTCGTTCACCTGAAAAATTCATTGATGTACCATCATTATTATAATCTAAATAGTCATAATCATAATTTTCTGGGTCAGCTATCCAATCCCATAGTGAAAAATCTTCAGCACTTGGGTTCAATCCTTCTAAGAAATCTTTAGTTGTTTTTTCAGGTGTAAAAAAAATAGCAACTCTTTGACCAGGGATAGCATCTTGCTTTACTCTAAACTCTGGTAAAAAGAAACTATGAATAACATCCTTAGAAGTCAAATAAATAAGTACTGGTTTATCAACCTCTAAAATTAATTCATCCAATAAGACAATATCATCTTTGCTATCAGGATGATTCCAGTCTAAACCTATGAACTCTCCTTCTCCATCATCAACTAGATAACGATGCCTAGGACCAAATTTCCCATCAGGACCTGGATAGTGAATATTATAATTAAATGTTTGCGCAATAACATGAATAACTTGCATATTTTGATTGACTTCAGATTCTGGAAAATAAGTTGTGATATCATCTTCAATATCAAAATCAGATATTAGATTATCTCTTGTCTCATATACAGAGTTTTGAATCTCAATAATTTGAGGTTTTTCTACATTTGTTTTTAATCTTTTCCAGCCAGGTAATGCTAAGCTGAATAATAAAAAAACTTCAAATAGAATTATTCCTCCTTCAACATAAGTAGAATAGTGATTTGTTATTCCTTTATAACTAGCTTTAGGATTATTAGAAGATCTAAATCTGTATAAGGTATATATAAAATAAAACCCCCAACCAACAAACAAAATAAACATTAAATAGTGAACCCAAACAATTAGATTGTCAACTTCATGTCCATGAGCTGAAAAATTTTCAGGTAAATAACTTTCGATAAAATTTCTAATAAAATCCATAATCTAAACTTTCTTTTCATTTCTGCTTAAATTATACATAAATAATGCAAAACAAGATAAAACAAAAGTGATGACTCCAAGCAGAAATAGAATCCCGGCCTGAGCAGCTTTGACTGCTGGTTCATCTGGACTGCCATAACAAACAGAGCAACCTAAAAGGCCATTAAAAGATAAGCCTACCAAAAATAATCTATATGTGATATCCATTAATTTAGTTCTTTTGCTTTTTGATAAAATAATTTGCCGTATACCATTAAAATAATAATAGATAATATAGATACTGATAAATAAAATTTTGAGTCTTGAACATAACTCCAATATCCAAAAAATAAAAACATCAATATAGAAATTGATACAAACATAATATGAAATTGTTTAAGTGATGGCATTATTTAATGGTCCTCATCGCTTCCGTGATAATAATCTTTATCCACATAACCTCTCTCAACATCATCTTGAACATACGGAGCATAGCCTGCGTTAGGATTCCTAGCACTAACGCTCCAAGCCATCGGAATCACCATAAGTACAACTAAAAATAAAATAGATAATAATAAAAGATAATAAATTGCCTTACGTTCAGAATTTAGATGCATAAAATATGCAGAGACAAGATAACCTTTAATAGCTGCAATAGATAACCCTACCAATAAAGCCCAAAACATAGGGGAAAATGGTAAATTGTATTCTTCAAAAGGGATGTAAGAAACTGCAACCGTCAGGATAGTAAATGCTAATAATGCATAAAATACATTCCAATAAACTTTAATATGTGATTCTATATCATGATCTGACATAATAATTCCTATAGTAAATAAATTGATGGAAATACAATTATCCATACTAAATCAACAAAGTGCCAATATAATCCAGCTACTTCAATTCTATTTGTAAATCTTTTTGGATCTGTATTCCACATTTTAGAACCAGGTAACCACAAGTAAGCATTTACAATTATCCCGCCTATAATGTGTATCCCATGTAAACCTGTAATAGTAAAATATACTGCATAAAAATTATGAGTTGAAGGGTAATGACCAACATCAAACTTAGCTTTATATTCAAAAAATTTAATGACTAAAAAAAGTACAGAACATAATAATGTGATGCCCATATATTTTTTAAAACCACTAAAATCTTTTAATTTTAATGAGACCCAAGACATGACAAATGTTACACTGGACAGAATAAGTATTGCTGTGTTAAGCGTAGCTAGAGGAATATTTAAATGCGCCCCTTTAACAGCTGTCATCCATGTTGTGTCTCCTGTTCTAAGTATAATATATGTAGAAAATAATGCTCCGAAAAGCATGATTTCAGAAGCTAAAAATAGCCATATGCCAAGTTTGGCATTATATAATCCTGTATCTTCTCTTTCTTCTACGTTATAAGGTATTTCAATATCCATTATGATTCCTCAGTTTGTGGACAATAATCTTTGCTATGACCTTCAATACTATATTCATATGCACCTCTATACACTTTAGGAATTACTTCAAAATTTCCATGCCCTAAAGGTGGCGATGTAGTATCAGTCCATTCTATTGTATTAGATTTCCATGGGTTAGTATCAACTTCTGTATCATATCTATTTCTCAATAAAGTCCAAAAAAAGTTAACTATAAAAAATAATTGGAAGGCAAATAATGCAAATGCACAAATTGACATTATTTCATTTAAATATAGAACTTCTTTAGCATGGGCATAATCATATCCACCATTTGATAAACGTCTTGAAACACCAGCTAATCCCTGTAAAAACATTGGCATAAAAATTCCATTCATTGCTACTAATGAACCATAGAAATGAATTTTTCCTAACGTCTCATTCATAGTCTTACCTGTTATCTTAGGAAACCAAAAATAGATACCAGCAAAAATTGCAAAAATAGTGCCTGGAGCTACTACGTAATGAAAATGACCAATAACATAATAAGTGTCATGCAAATGAATATCTGCCGTTGCAAGACCTAAAGGTAAGCCTGTTAATCCACCTATTCCAAACATTGGTAGAAATGATAATGCAAAAAGCATTGGTGTATTAAAACGAATTGAGCCACCCCATAATGAAAGAAATAGTGACGACAATATTACAACTGATGGAACGGAAATAATCATAGTTGTAATCATAAAAAAGCTGCTCATAGTTGTTCCCATTCCGGTCAAGAACATATGATGTGCCCAAACTATAAACGACATAAAACCTAACCAAATAGTCGAATAAACCATAGGCTTATAGCCCCATAATGGTTTTCTAGTATTATTAGAAATAATTTCTGCAACAATACCAAGTGCTGGTAAAATAAGAACATACACTTCAGGGTGAGCTAAGAACCAAAATAGATGCTGGTATAGTAAAACACTACCTCCTGAATATGGATCAAAAAAATGTGTTCCTGCTACACGATCTAATAACTGAAAGATACCTGCAGCCTCTAATGGTGGGAAAGCAAGTAATAATAAAAAAGATGTTATAAGCTGAGTCCAAACAAAAAATGGCAAACGCATCCATGTTAAACCCTTTACTCTTAACTGAATAATTGTTACTAAAATATTGACTGACCCTAATAAAGAAGATGTGATTAAAAAAATCATCCCCACTAACCAAAAAGTTTGACCTGATCCTGAAGATAATGTAGCAAGTGGAACATATGATGTCCAGCCTGAATGCGCTGGTAAAGCATCAGGAACAAAGAAGCTTGCTAACATTACAATTCCTCCAATAAAATATACCCAGTAACTAGCCATATTTAATTTTGGAAATGCCATGTCTGGTGCCCCTACTTGAAGAGGAACTAAATAGTTGCCAAAAGCTCCAACAATCATTGGAACAACACCTAGAAATACCATAATAGTTCCATGCATTGCACCTAAAGCATTATACATATCTGGTGAGATTAAATCTTTTAATTCACCTGTACCCATATTGTAAGCAAGCTGATATCTCATAATCATCATTAATGAGAAACCAAATAATAAAAATATCATGCTTGTTATACCATATTGAATTCCAATCCATTTATGATCTATAGAAAAAATATATTTACTAACAAATAATTTAAATTCAGAGCAGGTTGATACGAAACCAGCAAATATTAATAATACAATAGGGATTAAGTATAAATATAAAAAAAATGGGTACGAATTAATTGCAAAAATTTTAGGCAATATTAATAAAATTAAAGACGCTAGACCTGAAAAAGAGATTAATATTCCACTTAATCCAAATTTATTATCAACACTTCTAATAATAAGGCCACCAAAAAAAAGAAAGATTGGAGGAAAATAGATTATAAGATCAGGTGTAAACGATGGAGATATATAAATATATAATGCTTGTAAACCTGATATAGAAATTAATCTGCCACCCCATTTTATCTCAGGTTTTGCTTTTGATATATAATATCCGCCAATTAATAAAAAGAAAGCAGAAATAGAATTAATTAGAGTTTGAGCTGAGACTATATAATTCAAAAATGTGCCCACTAAAAATGAACAAAGCAATAAAATACCTGATATAGATATTAAAGCACCTCCAAATCCGTATATTGATTTAGGAATATTTAATTTTTCCTTATTCATGATTTACCCTTTATCTATTGAATAGCCGTATTTTTCTTCAAATGTTGCTGTTGGAATCATTCTAATAGCATTCCATGTCAATCTTTCACAAGCTTTTGCACACATTTGACAACCAATACATTCATTAAATCTAACCTGAACTGGAGGAATTGGAATATTATATTTTTCTTTAGGGACAGGCTCAATACAATCAACAGGACAAAAAGGAACACAAGCATTACAACCTGTGCAGTTGTCTTCATCAACAACAGCCATTAATCTTGGCTTACCCTTTTTAGTTTTTATGTTATCATGGCATTCAGGTACTATCTGAAGATGATCTTTATTTTTTGCTGCCATTAAAATTAACCTTTAAGTAAATATTTCTCTATTATCCAACCACCAATAAAAAAAAATATACCATATAACAAAACCCATTCATCCATTGGATTAGGCCAGTAAATAACAAAAGCTATTGTTATTGATATAATTCCTATTAATTCAAAAAATTTTGCTAAATAATACACCTAAATGTATCCCTATAATTTACTAATAATCATGTCATTAACACGAACAATTAATTTGATACTTTCTTTAAAACAAAAGAATTGGATAAAAATATTATATAAGTAATGTATAAATACAATTAAAAACAAGTAGTAGTGAGTATCTATATTCATTAAGCTCGTATGCACTGCACCATATAAAATGGCTAAAATTGTGACAAATAATACATTAAGGGAAGTATGCATATGTAATTTGTATTTGAATTTCATATAATCCGGGCTATCAATTTTTAAATCGTTATCTGATACTAACATTTTTATTTGCTTATTAATATTAATAAATAAAAATAATATTAATGTTTGTGTGAATACGTATATAAAAACTGCGAAAACTGCGATAGGCCTAAGCGTTAGCTCTCCTAACGGGAATTCTATAAAATGACCACCTATGCATGCCGCCCCTAAAGAAACTGAAGATACAAGCATCAAAATATGACTAATTATAATAAGTGACCACATAAAGACTAATTCTCTTGTTTGATTAATAAAATAACTCCTAAATTTAAATAACATTTAATGAATAAAATAAGAGGTAAAAATGAATTTAATAAATAAAATAGTATCTTTAACAGTTATTTGTAGTTCAATGCTTGTTATAGCGAGTGATATAACGGGAAAAGTTCAATATGAAGGAAAGCCGCCAAGACCAAAGAAATTAAATATGGCTGCAGATCCAGTCTGTGGTAAAGCACACGATGGAGCAATATTTAATGAGAGCTTTTTGATCAATAATGAGCAATACATGAAAAATGTGGTTGTTTGGATTCAAAAACCTAATCATACACATAAAATCCCTTCTACTCCTATTGAATTAGATCAGATTGGATGTCAATATATTCCACATGTAACCGGAATTATGAAAGGACAAGATATGATTATTAAAAATAGCGATAGAACTCTACATAATATTCACTCTATGTCAGAAATAAATTCTAGTTTTAATTTTGCAATGCCTGCAAAATCAGACGACCAAAAGAAATCCTTCAGTAAAAATGAGGGTCCTTTTTATATAAAGTGTGATGTTCACCCATGGATGAAATCTTGGGTTGTTATTTTAGACCACCCCTATTGGGGAGTAACAGATCAAGATGGTAACTATAGTATTAATTTAGACAGTTTAGAAGTAGGTACTTATGAATTATGTTTTTGGCATGAAAAGTGGGATAAATCTATGAAAAAAAATGGCTATTGTTCTGAAGACTATAAGCAAACTGTTGTCATTGGAGATGAAAGTATTATTGCTAATATAAAAACCTTCAAAAAACCTGCTAAAGCAAAAAAAAAATAATTAATTAGTGAATTAGGGTTAATCAATTAATTGGCCCTAATTCTATTTATAAATGAAAAAAATTATTTTTATCGTATTATTATTTGTCCTATTGTCAGTTTTATTCTTAAATAATAACAAAAAACAAGAATTAACTATTTATCCATTTAAAGGAATTATTATTGATAATTACTTTGAAGATTTTAAAATGATGATAAAACATGATGAAGTCGCTGGCTTTATGATGGAAATGACAATGATGTTTAATATAGATTCTGCTATTAAAATGAATAATTTTGCAAAAGGTGATAGTATTCATTTTAATTTTTATATCTCTAAACAAAAAGATTTACCCGCAAAAACTTGGGCTAATGAATTAACTATTATGGGTCAGAGAGGCTTGCTAGAAGAAGAAGAGTTTGATGATTTCTTTACTGATAATGAAACAATTAATATTGGAGAAAAATTATCAGATGCAATATTTTTAGATTTTGATTATAATGAAGTAAAACTTAGCCAGTTTAATGGAAAATTAAAATTCATTTCCTTCATTTTTTCAAGATGCCCTATGCCAAACTTTTGCCCTGCAATAATCTGGAAAAACCAATATTTAATTCATAATGTTGAAAATGATAATGTTGAATTTATTATTATTAGCTTTGACCATAAATATGATAATCCTCAAGTTCTAAAAAATGCTTATGGGGATATATTTAGTGAACATGATAATATGCATATATTATCTAGCTATGGATTAGAGGATGAACTAATGAGAATTACTACTGAAGCAGGATTAGGATTTAGTGGTATAAATGATGGTGATCCTCGTGATATAAACCATACCTTAAAATCATTATTGATTGATCCGAATGGGGTTTTAATAGATAGTTATTCAGGCGATGATTGGAAACCCAAAGAGGTTGAAGAAGTAATTAAAGCTAGATTAAAGGTTTATAATTTAGATTAATAGAATTTACCAATCTTCATATTCTTCATCATCGTCACCCCAGTTTTCTTCCTCTTCTTCTTCAAAATGCTTGTATCCATTTTTATCAAAATATTCTTTTATTGTATTTGATATATCAGCATCATTTTCGATACTAAAAATCCAATCTGTAATTGCTTCTAAGCGATAATCTATATCCTCACCTGTTCTCCATTTTGGATTTTCTTTATTATCTGAAATATCTCTTAATAAATCATATTCTGAATCTGAAAGTTTACTATCAAAACATTCAGGACATTTATTGTAAAGAGCTGGAGCAACCATTTTTGTGTAATCCATATAATGCTGAGGATTTCTTAACCATTCTTTAACCCACTCAGGCCTTAGTCTCTCTTGAGATAAAGCAAGATTTGGTGCCCAAACGATCGGGTTAGTAATATCAAAATCTTTTCCTGGAGGAACATTTCCTTCAAAATGACATACGTAACATCTTGAACCTTCGTTGAAAGCATCTATAATCTCATCTGTTTCTGGATCATAATATCCATAATCTGACACTAATTCAAATCCATGCTTGTATTTTGTTCCATTTTTATTAACAATGTGGTCAGACTCAAAAGATAATTCATTATCCTCCATATCTTGGAACGCCGCAATAATAGAATTCCACTCTTCATCACTCAAATCAAATGATGGCATTCTAACTTGTAAATTTGGCCTAATTGTGTATGGTAATTGTAAGTAAGAAAATAACCATTCTGGTTGTACTTTAGAGCCTTCTGAATACAAGCTTGGAGGAGCATAATTTCTATGCTCCATCTGTAGAGCTTCAGGTAAAATATCTTTTATACTATCAGCAATCTTTCCACCTTCTCCATCAATTTGATGACAACCATAACAATTATTTTTTCTAATCAATTTATAACCTGATAATACTTGTGCACTTTTATCTAAATCTGCTATTTTACTAGATTCCAGTTTGGTATCAGTTAAGCCTAATAATGCGGTTGTAATAGCTTCAATTTCTTGTTGAGTAAAATAAAAATTAGGCATTCTAGATTTGTCTTCTGGAACAACAATTTTACTTCTATCAAAAATTCTTGGATTTGCTAATTTTTGATTCATCCACCCAAAATTAGTATGTTGAATATCATGGATATGACCAAAATCAAATTTATCAAGGGGCTTAGAGCCTACTAAAGTCAACTCAGCTCCAATAGGTTTTGCATCTTCATATCCATCCATATTATGACAACTATAGCAACCATAATATCTTATTGACTTATCTGCAACATAATCAATAATTTTATTTTCATCTTTCATACTATTAAATGCTTCTTGCGCTTCAACATAATTAAAGGATTTATTTAACCAACCTAATGCTATTTCATCTAAATCTTTATCAAAGGATTGACTTGTCAAATTCGGAGTCTGTTGATTTTCAAAATCTTCATTTTTGAAAGATAATAAATAGGCAGTAATGTCTCTTGCTTCATTATCACTCAACCTTAAATTAGGCATCCTTGTTTTTTCCCAATAATTTTTAGGATTTTTAATCCAGTTATATAGCCACTCAGCTGAAACTTTAGAACCTAGACCAATTAAATTAGGCCCTTGTTGATCTAATAAATTGTAATTTGAAGTTTCTCCTTCTTCATAACCATGGTCTGATAAATAAAAATCATACTCATCAGTTTCAGGGCTATATTCTACATACTCTTCATTTATATTATGGCAACCCATACAACCTATTGCGTTAAATAGTTTTTGTCCATTTTCTAAATTACCTAAAAATTCATCTTCATTATCGATAGTCTCATACTCTTTATCTTTATATAGATATTCTGTTATTGCAAAAATTTCAGCATTATTACGATCAACCATTTCTGGAGATGAATTATTATCTTGATTAAAAAAATGTGGCATTTTTGTATCATATCTAAAACTTTGAGGATTTTTAATCCATTTAAAAGCCCAGTCTTTATCAAATTTTTGATTTACTTTTGTGAGATCAGGACCAACATCATATTCATTTGGAATACTCTCAATGTGATGACATGCATTACACCCATTTTGTTGGATTAGAGAAATTCCTAATTGTAATTTCTCTGCCCCTTCAAGAAAAGGTTGCTTGGTATGGCATTTAAAACATCCAGCTTGACTATATTCAGCTGGCAACATTGGTTGTAACCAATGATGCATTTTTTCCCAATCATACTCTTCTTCCCATTCTTCCTGTTGGGCATGCGTACTAGGCATATGTACAGTTGATGTAAAACTAGTTCCCCTACTTCTTCCAGAATGGCAGCTAGCACAACCAAATTCATTAAATGGATGAGGAGATGAAGAAGAGCCAATTAGATCTAGATTAGGATGGGAGGTGTATGGTTGCTCTACGTTAGAGAACAATGGATCTTCTATCCCCATATGACAGCTTACACATCTATCAACAGTAGGCACAGTAGCAAAGTTAACGTCATATTTTACATCATGGACTACGGTTTGTTGTATCTTTAACCTTGGGTCTAAGAAATCTACTATAGGTAAATCTCTTACAATATCAGCTACTTTATTACTCATTGTCATTCTATTACGATCTAATTTATCTAACTGATTTTCTAATAAGTCTAAACGAGCTAATTCAGTATCTCTATTTGATTGTGCATTTTTTACATCTTGGCCTAAATTTTCTATTTTAGATTCAAAATAAGCAATGCTAATCTCAAAATCTTCTTTTTGTTTTTTTAATATTTTTGATTCTAATGATAGTTTCTTAAAGTTTTGAGAGGTGATTGATTCTTCATTATAAGAATGCTCAGCTTTTTCTTTTTCTACTAAATATTTAGCAACATCAACTTCTACAATTTTTGCTTTAAAATCAATACTAAGTTGAGCGAAATTATTTTTTTTAGTAATAAGTGAGTCATCTAAAAGAGTAAGCAATTCTTCTTGACCTTGCATTTTAGTTATTTTATTCTCTAATTCTAATTCTAACGTCTCTTTAATATCTTTGACTTCAACATATAAGGAATTATATTTTTCTTCAGTTTTATCTTTTAGAATAGAATAATATTGTTTTTGATAATATTTAAATTCATCATCATTATCATCTATAAACATCCATATCATTGATACCGTCCACAATAAAGATGCTATTAAAAACCACTTATTAAGTAGGCTAATATTCCAATATCTTTCATCATTATTATAATCCACTCATTCTCTCCAATACTAAATGTTAAAAAACCATTCAGGTATATAAACTATATATTTCAAATTAATTGTCCATCTTAAGAACATTTTAATTGGAAGAGATAACATAGTTAGACCAAAAGTGCATAAAAAAGCATAACGAACAGGACCATAAGCTAAAAACATATTTTTAAGCCATGTTTTACTTAACAGTATAGGTAATACAAAGAGATAACCAAAAACTAATATAAATCCTGGAGCTTCTCTTAATAAAATATTCATAGTAGAGCCTTCAGGCGTTTGCTGACCTAACATAAAAACCCATATGTATTCAGATAAATTCACATTATTTAAAAATACTAATTTATGCGGGTCCCACCATTCAAAAGGTCCATAGAAATTCCAATTTGGACCTCTAAAGAATGTTCCAATTACTATTAAGTATAACCACAAGGCAACCCAACCATACATAAAAATAAATATCCCTACTCTTCTCTCTCTAAATGAATAATATCCATCACCCTTTTTATTTATATCCATATAAGGTATTGCAGAAGTACCAATAATTATAAATATTGGAAATAAAATACCTGCTATCCAAGGATCAAAATAAACTAACATTTCTTGTAACCCTAAAAAATACCATGGAGCTTTTGATGGGTTAGGTGTCGCCGCCGCATTAGCTGGTTCTTCTAGTGGCGCTGCTAAAACAATTGACCATACAATTAAGAATGCAGTAAAAATTAATAATGCGATAAATTCAATATATACTAAATCTGGCCAAACTAGTACTTTATCTTCCGGATCATTGTATTCCATAGGTTTTTTACCGTTACTAATCCTACTATCGTTAATATATGCTTTTTTCATAGCATACCAAATAACAAAAAGCATAGAATAAATCATAAGTATGATCGGGACATTGTCAGGTTTTGTTAAAATAATACTGAAGTAAGGATCAGTAAAACCTAATATAAAAAAAATAGTAGTTAGGATGAACATTGCTATTCCACCCTTGTTTGTCCAAATATAATTAAATCCTAATTTATAATGAACTTTTTCAAACCAATCAGACGGAGGGAAAAGTAAAGGAAATAGTATTGTTAATGCTGTAAAAGAAATAATAGGCTCTGAGGCAATATTTACAAACTCTTTAAATAAGTCAATCATAATAAATAGGAAGCATTATTTTATAATGGCCCTGAAATACCTCCATCTTTTCTGATTCTCCAGAAATGAACAGCCATAAAAATCATAGCTATAAAGGGTACAAAAATACAGTGTAGTACATAAAATCTTAATAATGTTGCCTCACCAACAAAACGTCCACCCAGTAACGCATATCTTACATCAGAAGATGATGTAACTAAATTTAAATCTCCAATTGTAAGCAATGAAGCACCTGGCCCTTCAGAACCAATAAATGGATGAGCTCTAGCCATATTTGTTCCAACAGTAATCGCCCAAATAGCTAGCTGATCCCAAGGGAGAAGATATCCTGTAAAACTTAAAAACATTGTTAATGTCATAAGAATAACTCCTACGGCCCAATTAAATTCTCTTGGTGGTTTATATGAGCCTGTCATAAAAACTCTTAACATATGTAACCATACTGTAAGAACCATAGAATGAGCTCCCCATCTATGTAATTCTCTCATAATACCCAAAGGAGCCTGTTCACCTAAATCGATAATATCAGTAAATGCATACTCTACTGTTGGTCTATAGTAAAACATTAACATTATTCCAGTAATTGTTAAAACAACAAAAAGAAAAAAAGATAAACCACCCATACACCAAGTATAGCCAATTTTTACTGCATGCCTAGGTAATCTAGCAGGGTGTAAATGTAGAAAAACGTTCCCTAAAATGGCATACATTCTCTGCCTTCTAGTTCTTGGAACACCAGATCTAATAACAGATTTGTAGAGCTGAGAGTCTAAAAAAGTTTGTAATATTGATTTTTTTTCTTCCATATATATTAAATTAGACCTTTAAAAAAGATTCTGGTCTACTCCATTCTCCTTTTTCATAATTAAACTTTTTATTTTTATCTACCATAATTTGCCCATCACCTGCCTTAAAAATCCTAAATCTTTCTAATGGTCTTGGGGCCGGTCCTTCAAAATTCATACCGGTACTTCGAAACCCACTACCATGGCATGGACATTTAAATTTCTTTTCTGCAGGAAGCCAATTAGGAGTGCAACCTAAATGTGTGCATACTGTTGAAAGAGCATAAATACTTTCTTTATTTCTCACAACCCATACATTATATTTTTTTTTAAATCTTAAATCAACTTTTCCTGCTTCAAAATCACTTGCATAGCCAATTTTAAACTCCATTGGAGGCTCAAAACTCACATTAGGAAAAAACATTCTACCAAGAGCTGTGAAAAGACCGCCCATACCTGCTATAAATGCCAACCATCCAAAAGATAAAATAGATATGAATCTCCCTCGAGAAATCTCATTCGACTCACTATTACTAATCGAAGCTTTTGGAATAAATTTATTTTTAGCCATATCTCTCTCTATAAAATATACTATGTAAACACCACTGAATTTAACTTTTTTTCAAACTCAAGGCAATAAATATTCTTAATTATTTGATGAATTTTATTTGTTTTGATTAATGTACTTTTTTGCGAAGTCTCGAATCTCTAAATTCAAATCCTCTATAGATAGAACTTTAATCTTATCATTAAATGGTTCTAACAAAGATTTTTGTTTAATGGAACTTAAAATATTTAATATTTTTAATATTACAAAATTAACAGTATTCTCATTTAATTGATTATAACTAGCACCGCTAGAGCTTAAATAATAATTTCTATCTAATAAATTATTAATAATTTTGATTGTTTTAGTGCTAGTGTATCCTAATTTTAATAACGCAATAGCTGCTTCCCATCGTAATTCTGGCCCATCAGATTCTAGCCAATCGATTGGCCATGCATCAATGAGTTTGACCAAATCTGTAATTGCTGCTTTATTTCCTATATTACCTAGCGCACCTACGGCAGCTAATTTTTCAAGGAACGAATTATCTTTGCTTAAATAATTCTTGATTACAGATGCAGATTTAAAATATTGAATTTTTCCTAGGGCTTCAATCGCTTTGATACGGAACTCTTCATCATTTTGGTTTAGCTCTTCTAATAAATTAGGCCCAAATGAACTATCTCTTGAATTACCCATAATCATAAGAGTATGCAAACGTAATGTATTATCTAAGCTAAACTCAGATTTTGACATTTTATGTATCCTAATAATTCTTTCCTTATAAGAAGAATTATATTTTGTTGAATCATTAAAAAATAACTTATTCATCCTATAGCTAGCATTTGCCTTATCTCTAATCGACCCACTCTCAAGCTTAGCTAGTAATTGATTAATGTTTGTTGGTTCATCCGTAATCACTGCAAATAATAAATAAAATAAAATTCCAAAAATTACAATCATTAATGGTATTAGAAAAAAAGCATAAAATAAAGAATATATTCTACTTGTCTCTGCGCTACTACTGACTACTTCTTTCGTTTCATTTTCCATTTTTACCCTTTAATGATTTAATTTCTTTAATTAAATAAGAAGTAATATTATTAAGTTTTCTTACCTCTTTCTGTAAATAAAAAATGCGACTTATAAAAATCGCTAAAAAAGTCATTGCCATTATTAATCCTATAAAAGTTGATTCCATTTAGATTATTTTTTTTTATTTTTATTCAATAAATCCACGCCTAAAATTACAGGGAATAGGAATAAAATACCAATTGCAACTACTAAAATAATAATAATAGTATTTAAGTTTGAGTATAACCATTCTAAATCCATAATTATAAGGCCTCAATTAATATGTTTTGATTTTTAAACCAATCTTTAAATTCTTTTTTAAAATTATACATTAATAATAAACTATTTTTTACAATGCTTTCTTTATCAAACATCATTTTTTTATTATATATTTGCTTTACTTTCTCTTGTCTAATAATATAAATTTTTAGACTCTCATATTCAGTTCTATTTAATTGGATCAATTCTTCCTCTGAAAAAAAATTAGAATTTATAACTACAGCTTGAGATAATCTTTTACCAGTATCTGTAAATTGATTTCCATAATAGCATAATTTTATTGTATTATTTAAAATTTTGAAATCGTAATATAACTTTGGATGAGTAATTGCTTTTTTCATTAATTGTATTTCATTATTTCATAGAAATACCAAATTAAAAGCAGAGTACAAACTACCATTGCTACTCTTCTATCTCTAATTAAATTTGTAATCTTAGAAAACATATAAATTAATCGATTAAATCTTGAAATTGTTCTTTCTCATTAAAAGATTCCCAATTACCAATCTTGACACCACTTTTATAGGACCCTTTAATCTGAATTGAATTTTTCAAATTATCATAAAATAACATATAACTTCCGTTTAGTCTATTACTAGAATAATTTTTTTCTTCTTTAGTGTTAGACGAACGATAAAATCGTTTTAAAAAACCATCATCTCTATTGTTTGTATAAATAGTATAATGATCAATCCCGTGACTATCATGATCATACCATATCCATATATTACTAGGCTTACCATAACTAAAATATCTTTCAACTAACAAGTGCCCTTCTCGATCATAATAACTCCACAAAGAATGTTTTTCTTTATTTTTAATGAAGCCCTTTATTTTAATCTGACCATTACCATAATACTCTATATGATCAACCATATTAGAATATTCTGGAATCCACTCTATATCAAGTTTTCCATCTTTATAAACTTGAACAGACTTAATAACTCCATTATCATCTAATAAAAATTCTTGATATTTATTATTTGAATTATAAAATAATATACTATTATCATTTTTTATAACTACGGATTTATTGAAATCGCATGAGTAAAAAAATATAGATAACATGCAAATAATGATATAGTTTAATTTTAACATGATATAATTTATAATATTAGTGTCTATTTATCCAATGATGAAAAAATTAAATATAATTACTATTACGAATGCTAAGTAAAATAATTGATAAACCATTTAGAAGTGAGGAATACTCCATTTTTAACATCTTACGTTTATGCATCATTCTTGCTTTTTCAAATCTATCTAAGAAACCTCTTGATTTTAACTCTTTAAAATTTAATTCAAAATCAATCCATTTACTATAAACATTACTTGCTTTTTCTTGAATTTCATTTACTTGTTTACTATATAATGAATTTATTTTATTTGATGCTTGAGCATGAGAAAGTTGTATTTTCTCTAATAAACCATTATACCTAGCTTTTAAAATTTGATGTTCTTCAGCTTTTTGAATATTACTGGTTAACCTAAAAAAAGATAATATTTTTATAATCCATTTACCTGGATCAAAATCATACCATCTAATTCCGTTTCTATAATCCCAATGGAATTTATGGTGAAAATTATGAAATCCTTCTCCAAAAGTTAAAAATGCAACCCACCATGAATCTCTAGCTGTAATTTTTGGTTCAAAGGGTCTCTTGCCAATAAAATGGCACAATGAATTAATAAAAAAAGTAGCGTGATGCACAACAGTAACCCTTAAAATACCTCCCCACAATAATGAGCCAAATGGACGCCCATAAATAAAACCTATAATTAATGGAACAATAAAAGATAGAGTAATACTAATAACCCAATAATTTTTTTCCTGAAACATAACAACAGGGTTTCTCTTTAGATCATTTACTCCTTTTATCTTTGCGTTGTTATTTTCTATTACCCAGCCTATATGGGCATGGAAAAAACCCTTAATAATACTATAAGGGTCCTCTTCAGTATCTAATTTCTTATGATGAGTTCTGTGATCAGAACACCATTTTAATATAGAATTTTGCAAAGCCATTGATCCACTTAACATAGCTAAAAATTGAATAATTTTATGAGCTTTAAAACTACGATGAGCGAATAAACGATGATAGCCAAAAGTGATGCCTAATCCAGAAATTATCCAACCTGATATAAATAAGAATGGTTCATGCCACATAATTCCATAATTATATATATAAAGTGGCAGGCAAATAATGCTTACTAATGGTAACATTATTAATGCTAATGTTGTTGGAATGTTATATTTTTTTAAAAACAATTGAAAATCCATATGTTAATATAATGAACAATCAACTAGAGTCTAAATAAAAAAACCCTTTAATCTCTTAAAGGGTTTTAATGCTCCGGTACGAGGACTCGAACCTCGGACACGCGGATTAACAGTCCGCTGCTCTAACCAACTGAGCTATACCGGAAAAAAATTTATTTTAAAGCCTCGAAAATTATATAAAGAAAATAGTTTAAAAAAGTATTTTCTAATAATCTATTAAATCAAATTCTGTTTTTAATAAATCATAGGTATCAAATAGACTTTGCATAATAACTTCTGTATGTCCTAAAATAGGCATAAAATTTGCATCTCCACCCCATCTAGGTACTATATGAAAATGTAAATGCTCATCTATGCCTGCACCTGCTGCCTTTCCCATATTTAAACCAAAATTAATTCCCTCACTATTTAATTTATTTTTTAAAATAGAAATAGATTTTTTAGTTATCTCCATAATTTCAAGCATCGTTTTTGAATTTAATAGTGTCATGTCATCATATTGCTCATATGGGGCAACCATTAAGTGACCATTATTATAAGGGTAAAGATTCATCAACACAAATGAATATTTTCCTCTATACAAAACCAAATTTTCTCTATCATTATTTTGTTTAGCTTTCTCTAAAAAAATATTTCCTTTTTTGGAAGGATTTGATACATATTCCATTCTCCATGGAGCCCATAATTTTTTTTTCACAATTCTCCTTATATTTTAAGAATATTATTTGATCGGAATTATCATATCTTGGATATCCCAAAGACTACGAACCTCTAGAGTTGTATGATATACTCCAAATCCTGCAGCTCGCTTATAGGGGGACCAAGAACCATTAAAATACTCTGTTGAATCATAATCACCTAATATTTCATATGCTATAAAATTATAAAATCCTGGCTTAATATTAATAAATTGAAAATTATTATTTTTATGTAACAAATCATAATATATATTATCTTCATTTATATTTTCTGCTTTAACCATGACTGGATATCTACCCATGTAGTCTATTGACCCATAAATGTTCCCCCCGACAAAATCCTTTTTAATATTATTTATATTTTTAGAATCTGATATTGAAATTTTCAAAGTATCTGAATTTTGATTACCAAAATAATCATACATGTTTGTAACATAAATATTATCAGAATTATATTCTGATAAATTTAGTTTTAATTCTAAATAATTCTTAAAATTATATTCTAAATTAACTACAGAAGAATCTTGTGAGTATGTAAAAATAGATGGTCTATAATTTAATATACTATCATTTAATTTATTAATATCTAGTATATTAAATCCTAAAATAGGTTCTGAAAATTTCAAGTAATAATCATTCCCAATAAAATCATTAAATTCTACATTTGGGGGAATTGAATCTAAAATATTATTTAAAACTAATTTATAATTCTGAGTAGAATAAGAACTCATTCTATTTTCTAAATCTAATGATACTGAAACTGTATCATTCTTTATAAATGAATTATATGAAATATCCTTAATAAAAAAAGGATATTCAGAGCCATTACTTAGCATGAATAAGCCAAAGTTATTATTAATTTGCCTAAATGACTGAATACTTAATTCTTGTAATGGTTTTTCAATCATTATTTTAACATTAGAGTCTGATAATGTATCTAAATCAATAAATTCATCACTAATAAATCCATAAGATCTATTTTTAATATCCTGGCTAACATCTTCAAAAAAATCTTGAACAGAAAAAATAATATATTTACCCTTATTTAAATGCAAAAAATTAAAATCACCATTTATATCTGATTGAGTTTTATCAATAAAAGAATATTTTTTATTTTCAATTTTAAATAATACCACTTCAAAAATATTATCATTACTATTAATAATATTTCCAGATATCTGTTTATTAGGTAACTTTTTTAAGAAAGAATAAAATAAATGAATAGATTCACTAATAATATTGTTACGAAGATCTGAAAGCTCTCTTGATATATTTATTTTAATAAAATCAATATTTGGCCATTTATCAATTGGACTAATAATAATTTTTTTTCCTTGAACTTTATATTCAAAATTATTAAAATTTGAAATTGATAAAGCTTTCACAGCTGATATTGAATTAATATCCTCATCAAAATAAAGAATAATTTTATCTGAATTAGAAATTTTTGTATTATTATTTGGTATTGTATTCAATAAAAGAGGGCCTGTTATATCAATAGGGCCACCTTTAGGAGAGCTTTGAGAAGCGCAACTAGTAAATATATATATAATTAATATTAAATAATATCTCATAAATGAATAAAATAAGTTGTCATAATATTAAAATATATTTTTAAATTAAACTAAATATTATGAAAAATTTAACTAACAAATTTTTAATTTCTATGCCACATATAAATGATGGCGTTTTTAAAAAAACTTTAATTTATATCTGTAGCCATGATAATGATGGTGCTATGGGATTAATTATTAATAAATCTATTTCAGAATTTCAATCAGAAATAGATGCTAAATTAATATTAAATCAAACAAAATTATCTGAAATTATTCCTTCTTCTAACGTCTGTTTTGGTGGGCCTGTTGATTTAAATATGGGTATGATACTACACCCTTTGGATTATTTTACAAATAAAACCATTAAGATATCTAAAAAAATAGGAGTAACCTCAGATTCAAAGATTTTAAATGACATTAAACTTGGGAAAGGGCCTAGTACTTTTAGATTTTCTGTAGGCTATGCAGGATGGAGTAATGGACAGCTTAATGAAGAATTTAAAAATGGAGATTGGTTATTACTACCTTCTCAATCTGAAATTATTTTTTCAATGCCTAATTCTCAAAAATGGGACTACATTAATAAAAAAATTGGGGTTGATTTATCTGATATATCAGGAAATACAGGCTTTGCTTAGTTACTTTTTTATAATGTTAAGGAAAAAGAATCTAGTAAAATTCCTGGACAACTAACTCCACCAAAAGATCTTCCAGAATATGTCCCAACATCAGGCATGAATTGAGTTTTGTCTAGAACTGAGTTTAAGTTTTTGCCAAAAATATTATAAATAGTATCATCAAATCTCATATTTTCTATTGGCGCAACTATTTCTCCACCTTCAACCAAGAAACAAGCATATCTAGTCATACCTGTTATTCTACCACCAACATTATCACTCCAGTTTAGATAATGTAAATTATTTAGTAATACACCCGAATCAATTTCTTTAACAATATTATTTTCATTTAAATTTCCAGTGGCCATTATTGGAGAGCGCAGCCCTTCATAACTTCCAGCAAAATTT